>Ga0207684_10000088_pt1 | contig 173062 bp, 114 predicted proteins | sample KBSK5501metaG_FD_184342 | JGI IMG/M metagenome (GOLD analysis project Ga0207684, IMG submission 184342) | Corn, switchgrass and miscanthus rhizosphere microbial communities from Kellogg Biological Station, Michigan, USA - KBS K5-50-1 metaG... | ecosystem: Host-associated > Plants > Roots >... | reverse complement strand
CACTACAGCGCTGAGCACCTGGACGAGGTAGCAAGGCAGTTGAATGGAAGGCCTCGACAGACGCTTGGCTGGATGAAACCATGCGAAGTCTTGAACGAGCTGTTGCGTTGAACGCTTGAGCCGAACAAGTTTATTTGGACAGAGAATGCTCGGGGATGTTGGAAAGGCTCGGGGTGATCCTCCGCCTCGCAACGCCTGGCCCGACTCGATGGCTCGGGGTGAGCGGGGTGGATGCTCTCGACCCATCGGCGCATCGTCCTCTAGCGGTTGCGATTGCCGGAGGTCTGCATGCCATGGCTGGGTTCCGCGCCGCTGCTATTTCGAGCGCGCGACGGGCTCGGAGTCCTCATGAAGGCTGGTGGGCCCAAAAAGGCCCATGGGGGCTACGCTCGGCGTGAACGGAACGGCGAGGTCCACAGCGCGCCTCGACTCCGTTTCACTACGCTCGGCGTGAACGGAAGGGCGAGGTCCACAGCGCGCCTCGACTCCGTTTCACTACGCTCGGCGTGAACGGAACGGCTCAATCCTTCGGAGCAAAAGTGAGAACTGTAAACGTGTCCGGATAGTATCGATTCGGGTAGAACGGAGCGACCGCCTTGTTGATCTTCTTCGCCGGGTCGGCGGTGCCTTCCGCGGTCACCAGATAAACCCTTTTCGTCTTCGGATCGAGCGCCATGGTGCGCGCGTAAGGCCGCGTCGTCGTCGCCTCCGCAAGCTTGTACGTGTTCGCATCGAGCTGATCGTAGATGACCAGGTTCCCGTCCACGCCGTTCGAGGTATAGATCTTGCGGCTCGAAGGATCGTAGATGACGCCGTCGTTGCCACGCCCGATCTCGTGGGTCGCGGTGACCTTGCCCGACTCTGCATCCATCACGGCGAGGACCGGCTTGTTTCCGCGGCAGCCCACGAAGATGCGTTTGTCCGCGCGGTCGTAGGCGAGGCCGGTGGGCTGCTCGCAGCCGTCGGTCTTCCATTGGGCAGACAACTTGCGCCCGCCCACGTCGATCTTCGCAACGGCATCGCGGTCGCGAAGCGCCATGAAGAGATTTCCCTCGCCGTCGGGGGCCATGCCGTCGAGCTTCTTGCTGTCGATGGCGAGATCGCCGACCGGCTTCCCGGACTTTGCGTCGACGAAGGCGACCTTCCTGCTGTCGCCCATGGTGAAGGCGATCTGCTTGGTGACCGGATCGTAGGTGGCCGAGTCGGCGTCGCGGCCGAGCTTGATGCGCTCGACGGTTTTCAGCGTCGAGAGCTCAAAGACTGTAGTCGTGCCGTCGCCGTTCGTGGTGTAGCCGCGGTCAAACTCGGGCACCAGGCATACGGCGTTGGCGTCTTCGGACTTCTCGATCGTGCGCACGATCTTCTTCGCCTTGACGTCATAGACCGTCACACCGTCGGCGCGGCGCGCGATGAAGAGGTAGCCGCGGGCATCATCGAGCGCCACGTAGTCCCAATCGGGCGAAGCGCTCTTCAGCGTCACGGCCGCCTGCAGGCGGTAGAACTGCTGCTGGGCAGCGGGAGCGACGTCGAAGCGCAACACCGCCGCGCCGCTCCTGCGCTCGCCGGGGGAAACCGCGACGTAGAGCCGCTTCAATTCTGGGACCAGGATGCCGGTCTTCGCTCCAGGAGCCGTAGGGACCCGCGCGAGCTCTTCGTAGTGGTCCGCATCTTTTTGCTGGAACACGCCGATGTACCCCTCGCCGCCGAGCGCGTACACGCGCCGGTTGGCGGCATCCCAGATCACCTGATCGCAGCGCTCGGGAGCTTTGAAGCTGGCGATCGTCGCGCCCGAGTCGGCGTTGACCACGATCAGCTTCCCGGGCTTGCGCGTGACCACGAACAGGCGCCGGTTGGGCTCGTCGAAGGCAAGCGGCGCGTTCTGCTCCGCTTCCTGGATGGGCCAGGTGGAGAGCACTCTGAGCGTCTGCTTGTCGACGACCGCGATGTAATTCTTCGCCGTGACATTGATGTAAAGCTTGTCGCCCTTCTCCTCGATGGCCATCGACTCGACCTTCTCGGCGTCGAGCTTGAGATCGCCGAGGCGCTCGAGGGTGAAGGGATCGACCGCCGAGAGATACGTCTCCTGCATCTTCGCGTCGCGGCCGCCGTTGACGACGTAGAGCCGCTTGGTGGAAGCGTCGTAGCCCATCGCGTCCGCCGCGGGGGCGGCAAGCTTGAGGGTGCCCCGCACTCTGTGGGTGACCGCGTCGATGACCTTGGTCAGACCGCCGGCTCCGCCGCTGTCAGTGACGATGAGGCGCTTTGCCTGCTCCAGGTAGAGGATGCCATGGGGCGTGTCGACAACGCCCTGGAAGCTCCTCTGCAGCTTGCCCGTCTTCAGGTCGAAGAGATCGAGCGTGCCGTGATCCTCCGCGGCAAGCCACAGGCGGTTGCTGCTCAGGTCATACGCGAAATGATCGAAATCGCCGGTATAGCCGGGGAGCTCCGTGCGTCCGAGCGGACGCAGCGTTTCATTCGCTGCCATCGCAGGGAGCGCCGCCGCAGAAAGAGCGACGCCGAGGGTGATCGTGGTCGGTTTCATCTTCATTCCTCTGATCAAGGATCCAGCTCGACGAGCTTTTCGAGGGAAGGAATGCGCTTGCGAAGCTCGTCGCGCACCTTCCCCGCTTTCACCGTCAAGGCCTTCTCGTCGTCGCCTTGCTTGTAGGGCCAGCCCACGCTGAGCGCGCCGATGGTAGTGCCGGCGACGTCCAGAAGCGGCAGCTCCACGCCGTAGCGCTGGCCGTTCGAGTACGCGCCTGCGTGCGGCTGGCCGGTAGCAATCACCTTCGCGACGTCATCGTCCGCCTTCTTGCCAATGCGGCCGAAGTTGGATGCGATGACGATGGTGTCGCGGCCTTTTGAAGGCGTCACCTGGATCGCCAGCACGCTCAGCTCCGGATGCCTGGCGAGCGTCTCGTCGATCAGCTTCTGCGCGTGCGTCTTGGTGGTGGCGAGCGGCTCGAACGGATGCGGCTCCACCAGCGAGCGCGCATCCAGGATGCGTTTCGCCAATCCATCGCGGATCCGGATCGCCCTCTTTTCCAGGGCCGCTTTGTCGTCACCCTGCTTGTAGGGGAAAACCAGGCCCAGCGCGCCGATGTTGTTTCCGGCGAGGTCGCGCATCACCAGCTCCACCTCGAAGCGCGTCCCGCTGTGGGCCACCTCGAGGTTCGTCTTCTCCGTGGTGATGACCCGCATGTCGTCCTCATCGGCGACCTTGCCGATGCGGCCGATGTTCGAGGCGATGATCGGATAGTTGGTCACGTCCGGCGGCGAGACGTGCATCACGATCACCAGAAGACCGGGGTTCTTCGCCACCACTTCGTCTACGAGCTCCTGGCCGTAGCTCTTCAACGGCACCTGCAGCTCGGCGCGCACAGGCAGAGCCAGAGCAGCGACGAGCAGCACGACGACGTTGCGCGGCATGCGAGACCTCCGAGGCGGAGCGGAAACGCCGAGCGGCATTGCAAGGCGGAGCGGTGCCCGGATCATTTGCCCAGCTCCTCGAGCTTTTTCAGCTGCGCTTGGGCGACTTCCGCCGTGAGCGGGAGATACTTTCCGTCCCGCATCACCTCCGCCTGCCCCTCCTGGCTGACGACGAAGCGCAGGAACTCGAGCACCTTGGGATCCATCGGCTGGCCCGGCGGTCGATCCGTGTATGCGTAGATCCGTGAATAGAGCGGGTACGACCGGTCGTGCAGCGTTTCCAGCGTGTACGGAACGTAGGGCCCACCGTCCTTTGCGGCGATCGCGAGGACCTTCAGCGAGGATGGCAAGGCCCTGCCGCCGAGGTTCGTCGTCGGCGCGGCGGCGTAGGCGATGCCGTAACGATCCTTGGCCAGATCGGCGTTGAGCCCGCGTTCCAGCTTGCCCGAAGCGGAGACGTAATTCGCGTAGATGCGCAGGCGCTCGTTCCACTTGTCGCTCGCCTTCAGCAGAAGGTCGGAAATTTCCGTCGCCTGGTGGTAGCGCAAGTTCAATCCGTAGACGTTGATGGGCTTGTCCTTCCACTCGCCGCCCAGGCCGAGCTGGCCCCAGGTCCGGATGTTTGCCTCGGGCCCGCGCGACCAGTTGGAACGCCAGCTGGTGCCTTCCCAGCCGCCGAGGCGCTCGGCGCCGAAGATCCCGTCGAGCTGCTTCATGGTCAGGTGCGCGAGGGGATTGTCCTGGTGCACCACGATGCCGTATCCGGGTTGCCAGCCGGGCACGTCGTACGAGCCGGTCGCCAGCTCGATCTCGACCGGCGCGCGGTCCTTGTAGCGCTCGAACAACTCCTGTTCCGAAAACGTGATCTTGCGGCCGATGCCGAGATCGCTGACGCCGAAGACGAGCGACGGCACCGCCCCGAGCGTGGTCTTCATCTGGTAATCGAACCTGGCGTCCGGGTGATGTTTCCTGAATGCGGCTTCCCAGTAGCCGCCGAGAAAGCCGTCGACGATGTAATTGCTGCCCCAGACGCGGATCACGCCCGCGACTTTGTGGTGAGGCTGGTATTTGGGCAGCCCGCTCAAATCCCACTTCTTGGTATAGGAGACCGTCTTGCCGCGCTCGGTCATCATCTTCGCGCGGGCCTCCTGCATGGCCAGCCCTTCGGTGGATTCCGGCTTCTGCGCCAGGACGGCGCTGCCCGTCGAAAGAAGAACGCCCACTGCCGCGATCGCCGGCGTCCGGTTCATCGATTTGAGCTCCAGCGAATGAGCTTCATCGCGTTCCTCCGAGGTTTGCAGGCCAACTTCGCGGAAAACTACGTGGCGAAGCTAAAGGCAACCTGAAGCGATTCTGAAATACCGTTCAGCCGGCGCTTCCACCGCCGGCAAGCGGCGCCACCCGGACGACGCAGCGCTTCAATGAACGGGAATTCAGGGACGCTTCAGACTTGGTTCAGCCTTGCCTCGTAGATTGGCTCGGATCGGACGAGATGTTCGTTCAGCAAGTCTGACAAACTCATTGGAGCGATCATGCCTCTATCCAGCCACGGCGCGCAGACTTCGGTGGCGATCGCCGCCGCGCTGATTCTCTGCGCCGGCGTCCCCGCGTCCGCGTCCGCCCAGGCCGCTGTGAAGAGTTATGGCCAGGACCTGGTCGAGAGGACGGTCGCCCGGCATCCGGAGCTGATCGGCCTCGATCTCCACGCGACGCCGCCGGGCAGCTCGGAAAGCCGGATCATCGCCTCCACCCATCGCGATCGCATCGGCCAGAAGACGGATCCCGATGACCTCGAGGTCTTCGAGACGGGCACGCCGCGGGTCGAGATCAACCGCAAGGGAGACCAGAACGTCGAAGTAGCGGTCCAGCTGCACGACGTAACGGGCCGACCGGTCGGATCGGCTGAAATGACCTTCCCGTACAAGTCGGGCACCGACGCGGACGCGCTGATCGAGGAGGGGCAGGAGATCGAGGACGAGCTGCGCCGGCGGATCGCCGGCGAAGATCGGCAAGGCGCCGCGGAGCTGGTCGCGCCGGCTCAGCTGGATCCATCGATACCGATCGAGACTTACGCCCAGTTCCTGGTGGACGACACGCTGCCCAAGCATCCCGGAGTCGCCATCATCGCGCTGCACATCAAGTCGCCCACCGGGAGCGATTACCCGCTGCTCGCGTCCAACATCGGCCGGATCGGCAAGCCGGCGGACGAGAGCGACAGGGCGGTGATCGAAACCGGCAAGCCGGCGCTGGCCGTGAGCAGGGACGGCGAGCGCCTCGAGGTGAAGCTTCCGCAGCAGGATGTGTCGGGCGACACGGTCGGAGCGGTCGCCGTGGTGTTCCCCTACGGGGGACACATCAGCCACCCTACCCACCGGCAGGCAGCGCTCCAGCACGCGCTCCTCGGTCAGGCCGAGAGCATCCGTGACAAGCTCCGCAGGAGGATCGCCAATGCGGCGAACCTGTACGAGCCCTATCCCTACGAGCCGGGCTTCCCGGCCGCCGTCCTCGCCGCCTCCTACGGCGAGGCCCTCGTCGACAAGACGCTCGCCAAGCATCCCGAGGTTCTTACTCTCGCTCTGCACGTGCAGCCGCCGAAAGGCGACGGCTATCCAATCGTCGCTTCGAACATCGGCCGCATCGGCAAGAAGGCGGATGCGGACGACATGAAGGTGATCCAGACGGGCAAGCCGAAGGTCGCGGCGGCGGGCGGACGCATCGAGGTGGAAGTGCCGCTGCAAGAGAAGTCGGGCAAGACCATCGGGGCCATGCGCGCGGCCTACCCGTACGCGAAGGGCGGTGACGAATCCGCATTCCTGGCAAAGGCCGAGGGGCTCCAGAAGGAAGTGCGCCAGATGATTCCAACAGCGTCGCGGCTGTTCGACCAGGTCCGGCCCCAGCAGAGCGAATACGACATACCGGAGCTGGGCAACGCGCACGAGCTGCCCATGACCAAGTCGGTGGTGTCGGGACAGGCCCTCGAGCAGGGAGCGCAGGAAGGCTACTCCGAGGCGATCAAGGGCGTCGCGGGGGTAGCGCCGGCGAACTCCAAGGGGAGCCCGAACGACTCGATCTACATCCGCGGCATCAAGCTCAATCTCTTCTCCAACTACCGCCTCAACGGGGGCTTGGCGACGGCGGGAGTCATTACCACGCCCACGGAAGACAAGGAGCGCATCGAGACGCTGAAGGGAGCCAACGCTTTGATGTTCGGCGTTGCCAGCCCCGCCGGCATCATCAACCTGGTGACCAAGCGCGCGGGCCAGGTGGACGTGACCAGCGTGTCGGTCGCGGGAAACGGCTTCGGTCAGGTGGGCGGATCGTTCGACGTCGGCCGCAGATATGGCTCGGACAGAGAGCTGGGCATTCGCCTCAACGGCTCGGCCGTGTACCTGCAAAACGGCGTGCGCGACCTGTACGGAGACGGAGAGTTCGCCAGCGCAGGCATCGAGTACAAGGCGAGCGACCGCCTCACGCTGCAGGGCGATTTCGAGTACTACCGCAAGCACGTCCCCGAGCAGGCCGGCGTCAGCTTGCTGCCAGCGGTCAACGGCGTGGTTCCCCTCACGCCCGTTCCCGATCCCAGAAACCTGTTGTCGGCGCGGTGGGGCATCTACACGCCCGACACCAAGAATGCGCAGATACGAGCCGACTGGGCGTTCGCCGACAACCTGAAGCTCGTCACCGAGGCGGGCGGCTCGTGGGCGAGCCGCTCGCGCTTCAGCGTGCGTGTCGGAAACTACGATCTGGTCACCGGCGACGGAGGTGTGGTGACGGTCAACTCCGTCAGCCAGGACTACAAGAACCTGTTCGGAAGGGTCGAGCTGCTGGCTCGAGCCTCAACCTTTTTTCTCCAGCACCAATTCACCCTCGGGGTGGCGATCTCCGACAGGGAGTCGGCCACGCCCAGCCAGAACAACGTCACCCTGCCCCAGAGACAGAACATCTACGACCCGATCCAGCTCGACCCGCCCGTCTTCACGCAGCCGCCAACCTCGCTGCCGCTGCAGACCAGCACGGACATCGGAACGTATCTCTACGACATCATCTCCCTCGGCTCGAAGCTGAAGCTCCTGGCCGGCCTGCGATTTACCGCCGACAGGGAGAACAACGGCGTGAAGCGGAGCACCACCTATGTCAACACGCCCGCGTTCGGCGCGCTCTTCGACGTGTTGCCGAGCCTCACGCTCTTCGCGAGCTACATGCAGGGCCTGGAAGTGGGCGCCACCGCGCCGGTCAATGCGGCGAACGCGTACGAGATCCTGGCGCCGGCCGTGTCGACCCAGAAGGAGGTCGGCATCCGCGACTCCCATATCAAGGGCATTTCAGTGAGCTTCTCGTATTTCGACATCACGCGCGCCAACGCGGTGGTCAATCCCGCCACCAAGGTCTTCGAGCCCGCCGGAGACATTCATTACTGGGGCGTGGAGGGAACGCTCAGCATCGAAATCCTGCGTCGATTGACGCTCGATGGCGCGCTGCAGTGGTTGCGCTCCGTCCAGAACAACCCGGATGATCCCAACATCGACGGGTTGACCCCGGAGAATACCCCGAGGGCGCTGGGCAACCTGCGGTTGTCGTATCGGCTCCCGTGGGTGCCGGGCCTGACGCTCGGCGCCGGCGCTTCCGGCATCACCAAGCGGTATGTCAATCCGCAGAACCAGGGCACCATCCCCGGATACGTGCTCTACAACGCCAGCATCGGGTACGCGACGCGGATCCAGAAACACCGCGTCCTGTTCCAGGTGGTGGCCGACAACCTGGCCAACCTGCGCTACTGGAACTCCGTCCAGACGGGAACCTACGGGACGGGGATGGACCGCAGCATCAAGATGAGCGTGAAGTTCGATCTCTAGCTCTGCGCGTGACCGAGAACGCTTCAGACGGCCCTGGCCACGGCGTGGAAATAGGCTGACGGTGCCTGATGGGAGCTGGCGCTTGCCCCGGCTGCCCGGGCATGGAGGGAACATAGTGAGCTGGGCATAGAGGGCAGAGTGAACCGGGCATAGGGAACAGAGTGAACCGAGCACATGGGTGACCACTCGACATCATTTCCCTGTGCTTGCCGAACGAACGTCTCCGCTGAGAGACGGGTTGCCGGCCTCGAGGAAGACGTGAAAACCCTCGCTCACAGTGGTGAATGGGTTCCCCTTAACAACAAAACTCGTCTACCGTCACCGATGTGCCCGTCCGTCCAACTGAAACAGCTAATGAAGCAAGTACAACTGTTAACGAAAAGGCCTTCACCACTGTGAAGCCGCTCCGAAACGTCACCCCAACCGGTCGGCATTGTCCCGTCTGCCAATTTCTGGTGCCTCCGTAGGAATACTTAGGTCCTCAAAGGCAATAGCACGACCGTCCTCGCTCGTGTCGCGTACCCCGAGCGCTCGCGGAACGCGAGCTGCTGGGCATGGAAGGCGCGGATCCGGCCAGTGTTCAGTCCAACTTCTTGAGCTGCTCGGCTGCGATGCGAGCTGGGAGTGGGAGATACTTGCCGTCCTTCTGCACCGCGTCCTGGCCCTCCCGGCTCAAGATGTAGCGCAAAAATTCCTTCACCTTCGGATCCAGCGGCTTCCCCGGCTCCTTCCGCACGTAGAAATACACCTCGTCGGCCAGCGGATACTCGCGGCTTCGCAAGGTCTGGAGGTTGAGGGCCACATACTTTTCGCTTCCCCGCGGCGCGATCGGCAGGGCTTTGGTCGCCGGGGTGAGAAAAGCGACGCTCGAGTAGCCGATGCCGTTCGGATCCTTGCCCACCGCGTCCGTCACCTGCTTCGCCTCGAGCTCGGTGGAACCGTCCGCGTTCTTGTAGTTGGTAAATTCGATCAGCTGCTCGTTCCACTTGGCGCCGCCCTGGAACACGAGCCGCTCGAACGTCGACGGGATGTGATAGCGTAGGTTGTAGCCGTAGACGTGAATGGGCTTCTGAGCCCAGTCGCCCGTGAGACCGAGCTGGCCCCAGGTGCGGATGTTCTTCTCCGGACCGCGCGCGACCGCGGTATTCCACTCCGTACCCTGGAAAGCGCCCGAGCGCTGCGCCCCGAAGATGCCGTCCAGCTGCTCAACGGCGAGCTTGGAGGTCGGGTTGTCCTTGTGAACGAAGATGCCGAGCGCGTAGCTCCAGCCGGGCACGTTGAGGCTGCCGGTGACGACGGTGACCTCCAGCGGCCAGCTGTTGTGGTAGCGCTGGTAGAGCAGCGTCTCGTCCGAGGTGATGTGGCGCATCGGCGCGATGTCCGCCATGCCGAAGGTGAGCGCGGGGATGCCCGCCAGCGCGGTCTTCAGCTCGTCCTTGAACGAAATCCCGGCGTGGTGCTTCTTGAAACCCTCTTCCCACCTTTTTCCCAGCGAGCTGTCGGCGAAATAGTTCGATCCCCATTGGCGGATCACGCCCGACACCTTCTGCTTCGGCGCGTACGCGGGCAGGTCATCCAGGTTCCACTGCTCGGAGTAGTACGTCTTGCTCCCGCGCAGCTGGAGCTTCTTCTCGCGCCCTTCCTGCACCTTCAGCGGATCGCGGATCTGCGCGCGTGCCGGGCCAGGGCTGATGGCGAACGCCGCGAGGGCGAGAATCAGATGTTTCGTCATTTCAATCCAATTTCTTCAACTGCGCGCGGATGAAGTCCGCGGAGATCGGCGAATAAGTGCCATTCTTGGCGATGATCTGCTGGCCCTCGCGACTCAACACGAAGCGCAAGAACTCGCGCACCTTCGGGTCCATCGCGCGCCCCGGCGGCTTGTCGACATAGACGTAGGCATCGCGAGTCAGCGGATAGCTGCGGTTCGCCACATTGTCCGCGGTAAGCGCGACGGCTGGCCCGGCCGACGTCCTGGACACCGCGATCACCTTCAGCCCGGGATAACCGGGGCACTTGGAGCCGTCCGGGTTCACGCAGGTACCTTTCACGTGCATCAGCGCGCCCCAACCGATGCCGTACCTGTCCTTCTCGAGCGCTTCGTACATCCGCTGGCTGGCGACCGCCCGGCCGTTGCCGTCGTTGGTGACCTCTTTCGCCTCCACGTACTCCTTAAAATTCGGATTCCATTTGAGCGACCAGTGCATCACCAGGCGCTGGAAGCTGGTGGCGAAGCCGGGGGCCACGTAGCCGTAGGTCTGGATCTCCTTGTTCGCCCACTCGCCGCTGAGCCCGAGCTGACCCCACTTGCGGATGTTGGCCTCCGGGCGGCGCGCGTACTTCGCGGTGTAGAGCAAGTTGTTGTCCGCGCCCGCGCCGATTTCCCAGCCGCCCGTGCGCTCGGCGCCGAAAATGCGGTCGAGCTGATCCATCGACAGCCTGGCGATCGGGTTGTCCTTGTTGACGATGATCGCCCAGGCGAACAGGACGCCGCGCTGGTCGTAACCGCCGGTGGCGATGGACACCTCGGTGGGCACGTACCCGAACGCGTTGTAGAACGGCATCTGGTCGGAAATTTTCGCGTCGTCGCCCATCGGGGCGACGTCCGAGACTCCGGCGTACATCATCCCGAGCGCCCCCTCGCTGCTGGTCATGAAGTTCGTGGAGACCTTCGCGCCGGGGTGGAGCTTCTTGAACCCTTCGGCCAGCAGGTCCACGTTGCCCTTCAGCTCGCTTCCGGCGATTCGCAGCCGGCCCACCACCTCGAATTCCTTCTTGTAGGCGGGAATGGTGTCGAGGTCCGGCGCCTGCGCTTGCGCGCGGAGCGCGAAGGCGGCGAGCGCGATGGAGGTGGCTTTGAGAAACATCTTCATCGGGGGATTCCTGGCGGGTTGGAGTCGTCCAGCTTCTTCAGTTGCTCGCGGGCCAGCGCCGCGGTGAGTGGCAGGTAGCTTCCGTCTCGCGCGACCGTCTCCTGGCCTTCCCGGCTCAACACGTAGCGGAGGAACTCCTTCAGCTTCGGCTCGAGCGGCTTGCCCGGCGGTCGGTTGAGGAAGATGTAGATGCTGCGCACCAGCGGATAGCTCCGGTCCTGGAAGCTGGCGCGGCTCGGCGCAACGGCTGTGCCGCCTTCGCGCGGCGCGAGCGCGATGGCTTTGATCCCGGCCACGTCTCGGGCTTGGGGCAGGACGGACCACGCGATGCCGTAGCGGTTGTTCGCCAGCTCGTTCTTCAGCATGTGTCGAAGTCCCAGGCGCTGCTCCGCCTTGTCCTCGTCGGCGATCGACTTGCTGCCGGTCTCGACGTACTCGCGATAGTTCGGATTCCACTTGTCGCCGCCCTGCAGCACCTTCCACTGGAAGAAGCGGGCGGTGCCCGAAGGCCCGTGGCCGTACGTCTGGATGAGCTTGTCCGCCCATTCGCTCTTGAGCCCGAGCTGACCCCAGGTGCGGATGTTCTCCTCGGGCCCGCGCGCGCCGGAGGGCGTCCACTTGAATCCGCGCATGCCTGCGCTGCGCTCCGATCCGAAGATTCCGTCGAGCTGCTTGACGGTGAGCTGCGTGAGCGGGTTGTCCTTGTGGACGAAGACCACCGGGCCGTTGGACTTCCCCTCCACGTCGAACGCCCCGCTGGCGACGGTGATGTCGGTGACGGGATAGCCATGGACTTCGAAGAACGCGAGCGTCTCGGTGAGCGATGCCTCGCCTCCGTCGGGGCCGAGGTCGGCGACCCCGGTGACGAGCGCTGGAATCGCGGCGTCGCTCGTGGGCAGCTGGTCATCGAAGCGGGTGCCTGGATGAAACTTTCGAAAACCCTCCTCCCAAAGCTTGAGCAGGCCGCCAAAACCCGACCCAAAGTTGCGGATGGTGCCGGCGACCTTCTGCTGCGGCGCGTACGGCATCAACCCGCTGAGCTCGCGGTCTGCCCCGGCGTCGCGCGCGCCCGCCGCCGCCAGAATGAAAATCGCCGCGAGGGACCTGGATCGGCTGCCCATGGCGAAAACTAGAAATCGACCTTCGTGCTCATCTTGAAGGACCGGTCCATCCCGATTCCGTAGGTTCCCGTCTGGACGGAGTTCCAATAGCGCAGGTTGGCCAGGTTATCGACATTCACCAGGAAGGTGAGGCGCGTCTTGTCGATCCGCGTCTGATAACCGATCCCGGCGGTGTACAGCACGTACCCCGGGATGAAGTTCTGATTCTGGGGATTGACCGGGCGGCGCGTCACACCGGATGCGCCGGCGTTGAGCGAGAGCCCCCGCACAAATCCGGGGCGGTATGACAGCCGGACGTTGGCCAGCAGCCTGGGCGTATTCTCCGGGATCAAACCATCGATCGTCGGATCCGGGGCGTTCTGGATCGCCCGAATCCATTGCCCGGCGGCATCCAGGCTCAACCCGCGCAGGATTTCGACGTTGAGGGTTGCCTCGACGCCCTTGTAGTCGATCTCGCCGTTGTTGGCGAAAACGCCGGTCGTGGGATCGGTGACCGCGTTGGCCCGAGTGATCTCGAAAACGGACGCGCTCACGGACACCTCCTTGAGATGCGAGAGGCGGACGCCGATCTCCTTCTGGGTGGACACAGCCGAGGGCTCGATCTCGTAGGCGTTGACCGCGTTGACCGGCGCCGTGGCGCCCGCTTCCAGGCCTTCCATGTAGCTGGCGAACAGCGTCAGGGTCGGCAGCACGTCGTAGAGCACGCCGAACGCGGGCGTGGTCACCCGGGCAATGCCCTTCTTCACGCCGTTGTCTTCCTTGTCTCGGGTGAAGCGCACACCAGCCAGGAATCTCAACTTTGGGCCGATGGAGATCGTGTCGTAGCCATAGAACCCGATGTCCTCGCTGTACTGCAGCGGCAGCGAGCTTGGCGCGTTGGGGAAAACGGGCTCGTCAAGCTCGATCGGGTCGAAGATGTTCTGCCGCTGGGTCAGGGTCACGTTGTTTTGGCTCGGCGTACCCGATTCCCGCCCGCTCCTCGAGACCCCGAACGTCAGCGCGTGTCCCAGGAACCAGGTGGGGAACTTGCCGAGCAGCTCGACTCGTTCGAAGGAGTTCAAGTAATTCTGCTTCACCGTGTTGACCCTGACGACGCCTCCTACGCCGCTGTCGATGACGTAGTCTCCGATGCGCACGGTGAATCGCGAACGGTTCGAATAGGAGCGCCCCACTTCGGCCATCACCTTCCAGCCTTCCAGGAACAGGTAGTCGCCGCGCACCTGAAAGTTTTTCGTATCCGCGCTGAGGGCGGCCCATCGTCCCGACAAGAGATTCCGGGGATCCGGAACCGGCGTGATCGGAACCACGCCATTGACGACCGGCAACAGGCTGACGCCGCCCTGCTCGGGGACGTGCTTGGCGTAGTACTCGAAATCACCTTGAAGCGTGATGCGCGGGATGACTTTCCAATCCACCCCCACGCTGGCGAACTCCCCGTCGCCGCCCATGTTGCGCACGCCATTTTCTAGCTTTGCGGCCGAAGCGTTCACCCGGACGCCGACCTGTTTTCCGGGGCCGAATCTCCGCCCCACGTCGGCGGAGCCACCGACTTGTCCGAAGGATGTTCCCAGCAAGGCCAGGTTGGTGACGTCCTTGTCCCCCGCGCGCTTGGTCACCAGGTTGATGATGCCTGCCGGGCTGGCGACGCCGAACATCAGCGCATTCGCTCCTTTCAGGGTTTCGATGCGCTCCTTGTTCTCCGTCGGCGAGGTGAGCACGCCGGCCGTCGACAGGCCCGCGTTGAGACGGTAGTTCGAGAAGAGATTGAGCTTGATGCCGCGAATGTAGATGGAGTCGTTGGCGGTCCCCTTCGAGTTTCCAGGCGCCACGCCGGCGACGTCCTTGACCGCCTCGGAATAACCTTCTTGCGAGCTCTGCTCGAGGGCCTGGCCGGTCACCACGGCTTTGGTCATCGGCAGGGTCTGCACCTCGCCTTCGTCTTCGCCCGGCACGAGCCCAACCGGTTCGACCAGCCTGGCGCCTGTCGGAATCTCCTGGCGCATCTCCTCGTGAATCTCGCGCGCTTTGTCGACGAGCGCCGCGGCATCGGCGCCGCTCGCCGGTGAAAAAGTCATCTTGGCCAATCCGACGGGCCGGCCCGACACGTCCTGCAATTGGATCGTCACCTCCGCGCCCTGCTTTCCCGGACCGCCGATCTCGACGCGCGGCTTGCCCGTGGTGAAAACCTCGAGGTCAGCCGGATCCGTCTGGGCGCCGATGCGTTCGGGATTCTTGGAGGCGACGACGGTGCTTTGCCTTCGGTTCGGCAATGTGGCGTGAATCTCGAGCCCGATCAGCTCGGGATGCGCGGCCACCGTGTCATCGACCAGATCCTGGGCGAAGCTCTTGCCCACAGGCTGCTGCCGCTTGGCGGCTGCTTTCGATTCCTTCTCCAGCGCGAGCGCGGGCGGGGCGAGGCCGACGCAGAGGACGCTCAGTCCAGCGACGAGGGGCTTTGCGACCCTCATGATCTGATCAGCACCGCGCGCTGAATGACCAACCGGCGACGGGATGCGTCGCGAAACGACGCGCTCTCAACACGGGCGGCACTGAGGCTGGGGAGGTTGAGTGAAATCTCGGAAGTCATCGAACATTCTCCTCTGACCGTCGGCCGCAAGGCTGCGACGCAAGCCTGAACCGAATCTGAAGCGTCCCTGAATCTTCGTTCATATCTCGGGTCCGAGGGGATGCCCTGATACGGTCGGGGACAGCTCGCCGAGTTGTCGATTCTGCTTCCAGACCGGCGACCGCAGAGCGCTCTCTCGAAAAAGGGCGGGCGCACCATGAGAAAAACGGGGCAGCGCTGACCGATAATGAGGGCTACCAGAAATGCCTTGTATGACAGCCAGTTGGATCGATTTTGGGCGGCCTAATTCTGATCAAAATTAGCCGATGGATCAAACAGCACCAGGACAATGCGTGAAACCAACGATCGATGAGTAAGCCGGATGCTCGCGCTTGCAAATTGGGTTGGAAGTCAGCGAGCGTGCGCGTCGAGTTCAGCTAGCTCACTCGAGCAAGGAGGATGTCATGTCTCAGACGCGCAGGGATTTCCTGAAGAGCGCGGGCGTGGCCGGGGTGGTCGCGGTCGCGAGCAGCTCCGGCGCATCCGCCGCCGGCAAGACGGTCGCCAAGTCCGCAGACGGAAGCGGTCGATCCGGACCGCGCGAGCTGCCCAAGCAGATGACCTTCTGCACGTTGAAGAAGGCAGGGGAATACTCGCTCGGCATCAAGACCAATCGCGGCATTCTCGACGTCAAGAAGGCCGCTCAAACGCTTCGTCGGACCGTTCCCTTGAGCATCGACGAGGTGCTGCATGGCGCCGATACGCAAGGCCTCAAGGCGCTGGTGGACGAGTCGCTGGCCAATGGCAAGGTGAAGTCCGCGTTCCTCGACGAGGCGCAGGCAGAGTTTGGCCCGTGCGTCACCAACCCCGAGAAGATCATGATGCTCGGCTACAACTACCGGAAGCACGTGATCGAGGTGAAGCAGCCGATGCCCACCTCGCCGGTGCTGTTCAACAAGTACAACAACGCGCTCAACGGCCACAACGGCGTGATCAATCTTCCGCAGGTTGCGAAGAAGTTCGATTACGAGGTGGAGCTGGTGATCGTGATGGGAAAGGTCGCGCGCAACGTCAGCGAGGCGGACGCGCTCTCGTACGTGTTCGGCTACTGCGTGGGGAACGACTTTTCCGCCCGCGACCTGCAATCCAAGACGACGCAACTGATGCTGGGGAAGACGTGCGATGGGTTCGCTCCGCTCGGACCCTATCTGGTGACCGCAGATCAGATTCCCGATCCCAACAACCTCAAGCTGCAGTGCCTGGTCAACGGTGAAGTCCGGCAGTCCTCGAACACCAGCGACATGATCTTCAACTGCAAGACGATCATCAGCTACACGTCGCAGCACTGGACATTGAAGCCGGGCGACATCTTCTTCACCGGCACTCCCGAGGGCGTGATCAACGGGTATCCGCCGGAAAAGCAGGTCTGGCTCAAGGCCGGCGACAAGGTGACCACCATCATCGAGAAGCTCGGAGAGCTGCGCTTCCAGCTGGCGCAACAACAGGCATAAGCCCGGAATCCGCGCGCTTTTTCCATCAGCACGCAGGCAACGTGACCGCCGTTGCCCACGCGCTGGGCAAAGCGCGGACGCCTTGCCCTGGGAGAAGTCATTGCGAATTCCCCGAGCTGCGGCGTGCGCGCCGAGGGGCTGTTTGCCGAAGGCGCCAAAGCACGAGCAGCGCCAGAAAAGTGAAGGGGCTGACATTCGCAGCGGAGCTGCAGCCGCCGCCCGAGCTTCCAGGGCTTGACATGGAATATTGGAAACCGCCGGCGAGGAGAGCGGCACCGCCGTCTGGGTTGGCGACGGAGACGTCCACCGAGCCAGCAGGCTGCGGCGGTGTCGTCGCCCTCAGTGTCGACGCATTGACGAGCGCGACGTCGGTTGCCAGCTGCGATCCAAAACGGACGACAGCACCCGAGACAAAGTTACGTCCAGACAGAGTGACAGCGGTCCCGCCTGCGGTGGATCCTGTGGCGGGCGCGATCGAGGTAAGAGTCGGCGAATCAAAACCGTAGGTAAAAGCCCGCGCCAAGGTCGAGCTCTGTCCGTCGGGATTCGTCACCACGACGTCGACGGCACCCGCCGAATGCGGTGGGCTGATCGTGGCAATCGAAGAGGGGCTGGTGACCGATCCAGTTGCGGGAACGCCGCCGAAACTAATCGTCGCGCCGGCAGCGAAATCGGCGCCTTGCAAGGTGACCGATGTTCCGCCCTGGACAGTCCCTGCGTTGGGGTCAACGGTTGCGAGGCTTGGCGGGCGCGCGCCGCTGGGCGAGGGCCCGCCCGCCAGCTGAAACGCGCCAGCCCCGGAGGATGTCCGGCTTGATCGCGTCTTCCCCTTGCTCGAGCACTCCCTGTTCTGAGCCGAGGCTGGTGAAGTCGGTGAGTTGATTCACGCTGTTTGTGGCGCCGACTGTCATTGCTTTGCCCGCTCGTCCTGGATCACCCACCGCGCCGCTGGGGCCGCTGTTTCCTGCTGATACCGCGATAAAAACTCCGGCGTTGACAGCATTGTTTGTTTTGTCCCGGATGCTCTGGATGGCTCCGCCGAATCCCAGGCTCATGTTGGCCACCTTGATGTGATTGGCCGCCGCCTGCACGGCGAGATCATCCAGCGCGGCGCCCAACCAGAGAGAGCTTCCGGAACCTCGATCATCGAGGACTCTGAATCCGGCCCACTTGCAGTTTGGCGCCACGCCGCGCCAGAAAGGGAGCTCGTCGCCCAATTGGAAACGATGGCCGTTGAGCGCGCTCAGTCGCGTGGTCACGCTGTAACGACGCGATGGCTCAGGGGAGCCCCAGTCCGTTCCCGCGGCTTTCTCCACGAGGTTGGTGAAGATCCGGCTGTTCACATTGTGATCGCCGATGCGTCCAACGAAGGGAACCGGAATTCCCTGGGGCCAGGTTGGCGCCGATTGAAGTGAAAAGCGCCCTGTGCTGTCGCGAGCCTGCGGCGTTAAGGCAAAGTAGCCAACGTCATTTTGGTACACGCCGAGCCTGAGTCCGGCAGTTCTCCCGGACCCCGGAGCACCCCAAACCACCGAGCCATTCCAGGAGAGATTTTGCAATCCAGACCCGCCGCTGGGCGCCGGGATTTCCACGGGGGCGCGGCTAAACGCAGTGGATGAATCGGGAGCGAAGTGACCAGACTGGCTGTACGTCAGCGTCACCGGGTTCACACCGCCGGCCTCTCCGGAGCCCAGCGCAATTCCTGCCACGTGGCTACCGTGCTCTCCGGGGTCGCGCGGAAACGGCAACCGGTCGGAGGTGAAATCCTTCCAGTACTGCTGCCGGCCACGAAAATCGCGGTGGACTTCGCCTGCCGCCGCGCCATTGGAAGAGATCCCCGTGTCCAAGATCGCGATGGTGGTGCTCGAGCTGCCGGTGTACCCGGCCGCCCACTGTTGGCGAATGCGGCCTGTTCGCGTCGCAGTGTGCAGGTGCATCTCGATCGGTACCTCGCCGATTACTCCGTTGAAGCCGGAACCCATTGAGTTAGCCGCCTGGTGGATCTTGCCTCTGGGTAAAACGCCATTCCACCCATAACCGACGGCTTGATACACCCAAGTGATTCGGCCACCCATCCGCGTAAATTGGTCCAGCTCCTCCGGGGTAATTTGACGAACGAAGTTGAATTCGACGGGAATTTCTTCCTCCAGGCTCGCAAGTGCATCGGCCTGTTGTTGCTCGGTCGAGGCGGCGTCCTGAAGCACTGCCCGAGCTGTGCGCACTTGTTCGTCAATCGAGTCGTCAACGCGATTGCCATCGCGGTCGATCTCGGAGATCGGATGAACGATAGGCTGAGGAAGCGAAGCAACAAAGCGGTGGGCCAGCTCTCTGGATCGGACGGGCCACACGCGCCCAGCAGCGCCCCCGCGGACAGGATGGCGACCACAAACTGAATTTTATTCAAGTGCATGTTTGGCCCCGGATTACCGCGATCGCGCCTTGAGTGCGGCCAACCGCACCGTGCGCTCCGACGCGGAAGATTCTGCAACCGACCAACTGGGACGAACTTTTTCGATGATCATCTGAAGGGTGATCCGTCCCGTCAGCGCGGCCAAAGAGATCCCGAAGAGTGTCAGCCAAACTGCGACGACCGCCGCTGACTTTGCGAAAGACCTGGGCCTGCGATTGATGCCCGCTGCAGCCTCGTTCATCTTTCTCAACTTTGTTCCCTCCCAACTCCGGTGAACTCTCGTTACTTGTGCAGGCCGCGTGCCGCTCGGAGGACTCAGTCAGGGAAGAGAGCTGTTTGAAAACGGCGCGCCAGCTGCCTGAGGTGTAGCGCCGCTGTGGCGCTACACAGGCCGCTCGACTGAACCGAGCCGGCAATCCGAGGAGGTCACTGCAACGTCACGTCGTCGTAAAGCGTGAACGTTGGGTCAGCGAAGTAACCATCATCGTGGTTCTTCAAGGTCAGGGTTACGCTGTGTCCCCTCATCGAGACGACGTTCAACGACGCCGGCGTCCAAGCGTAGAACCAGGGACAGGTTCTGGGGACAACGGCGATGGTGTTCGAGGTGACATTGTCGCGAATCGTCACTTCGGCCCAGTCGTAATCGACGGTGTCTGGGCAAAACACCGCGTACCAGAGCGAAAGCGTGGTAGCGGTCACCGGCATGTCGAAAGTCTGCGATAGGGCGCTGTCGCCGGACGGGATGGTGCTGCCTACCAGCGCGGAGTAATTCCCGCTGTGCGGCACGGGCACTACTGCCGCGGCTCCGGTCACCGACCAGCCCGAGAGGTCGCCGCGCTCGAAGTCCCCGTTCACCAGCCCACCGTCCCCACCGGTGACGATCAGCGTTCCTCCCGTGGAGCGCGTGGCGAAGGTCCCGGTCCCGGTGACCGTGAAGTTGTAGGCCGCAGGTGCGGCGCTCGAGGAGACAGTAAGCGTCAGCGTCGAGCTGCCACCGCTGCTAATCGGGTTTGGATTGAAGGAACCCGTGATGCTCGAGGGCAGACCGGAGACTGACAAGCTGATCGCCTGCGCGGTCCCAGAGGTAATTGCGGTGTTCACCGTGTAACTCGCGGTGCTTCCCACGCTGGTGCTTTGGCTGGTGGGATTCAGGGCAATAGAAAAGTCGTTGCTTGCGGTGCGGCTCACGATGCAGTCGTTGACCTGGTTCGACCACTGCCTTTGCACTGTGTAGCCGGCGATGGAGCCTTGTATGCCATTGCAGATGTCCCCAATCTCTCCATTGACCGGGTCGTACCAGGCCAACGGCCGTCCGAGAGCCGTCGCCAGCCCGACCTCCATATCCGTGATTGATTCGACCATCTCGTGAGAGCTGACCGAGGTCATATTGTTGAACATGCTGGGATTGCTTCCACAGCCGAGATCGCATCCACTTCCCGGACCAAAGTCAGGCATCACCCCGTATGGGACGCTCGCACCGCCCCGGGTGAACGTTCCGTGGTAAGCGCAGAATTGTTGGCAGGAATAATAACTATCCAGCGAAATCACGATGCCAGGTGGAAAATAGACCATGTAAAGAGTATCGGCGTCCGGAAGCGGAAGAGTGCCCCCGTTGATTTGGTTGTTGATCTCGGACTGAATATCGGAGTCCCGCAGAAACATGCTGGTGTTGGATGGCGTGATGGTAACGCTGCTCCGCAGCGACCCGCGGCCAATGAGCTGATTCGTCCCCGGTTGCCCGTCGACGGCGGTGATGGTGGTGTTGTACTCGCTCAACCAGTCCATGTATGGACTGTCGGTCACCGCCGAGTAAAAGCCGCCAATTTGGCTTCGAACGGTGGAGTTCACATTGGGACCCCAGAACACCACCACGACGCGCGCGTTCGAGATGACGCGGCCGCCGTAGTAATTGAGGTGAGGAGCACCAGCACCGTTGGGACTCGGGTCTCCCACCAACGGCATGATGTGCACTTGGGCACCGAACCCGAAGTCCGGTTCTGCATGAACATTTGCAGCCGTGACGCCAGCAAGAAACAGCGCCAGCGCCGCAACAGGTACACTCCTGACGAAATTCGTAACAGCCAATTTTGATCCCTCCTGTTATGCCTCGAGTCCACTGCGTCGCGGCAAAGTGGTTCTGCCTAGCAGCGCTCTCCAATCAGATTGCAAATTTGAGGGCAGGTGTACCTGGCAACCTCCGCGCTGGCGGCCTCGCAGTCATGTGCTGCGGTTTGACTGGCCTCCACCGCTCGGTCGCAGCTGGCGGTCACCGCCTGGAGGTCTTGCTGCGTCCAGTGGCCTTGCCCGCGGACGCAGTTGAGCGCTCTCGTCGAGAGGCCCTGGCAGAATTGTTTGCAAGCTTGTGGATAGGTGTAGCCGGGGTGACCGGGGTTGCCAGGGTTACCGGGGCCTGGGTTGCCGGGGGCTGGGTTGCCTGGATTGCCCGCGTAGTCGGTGTTGCTGCCGCCGCAAGCAGCGAGCACCAGCGCGGCTGCGATCAGTAACTTTCTCATGTCATTGCTCTCCCTTTTATTTGTCCGTTCGTCGTTGCTACCTCCTGCGTCTCTGCAACGGATGGGCCGTGGGTGATTCGCAGAAAGATCCCTGAAAGACGGAGGCTGAACGCCGAATCGGAGGCCCTCGCGCGTGTGGCGCCGGAGCGGCGCCGCAAGTAGCGCTCCCTTGAGGTGGGCCGGCATTCGCGCGTAGCATCCGCGCCGGGGCGGAATGATGCGCAAGCAGGATGCGGTCCCGGGTGCGTCGGGGCAGGCTGAGCCGACAGCCATTCCACAACCGGCCGGTACACCCGCTGCCGCCACCCCAGCGTTGAATGAGCGCTACCTCATCGAAGGCGAGCTCAGCCGGGGGGGCATGGGCCGTGTCTTCGCCGCGCGCGATGTCAAGCTCGGCCGCCGAGTCGCTATCAAGTTCCTCGCCCCGGGCACTCACCACGACGATGAGCTGCGCCGCTTCGAGCAAGAGGCGCGGACGGCAGGCTCGCTCAATCACCCGAACGTGCTCACCGTCCATGACGTCGGGATGCTCGAGGGAGAACCCTACATCGTCTCAGAGCTGCTGGAGGGCGGCACCCTGCGTGAGCATCTCCAGGGAAAGCCTTTTTCTCTCAGCAAAGCGATCGACTGTGCCACGCAACTGGCGAGCGGACTCGGAGCTGCGCACGAGAGGGGAATCGTGCATCGAGACCTCAAGCCAGAGAATCTCTTCATCACCTATGACGGGCGACTGAAGATCCTCGATTTTGGCATTGCCAAGCTGCTCGCGCCTGAAAGCGCCGGCCCGGATCTGAAGTCGCCGCTGCGGACACAGACCGGTGCCATCATTGGAACAATTGGGTACATGTCGCCAGAGCAGGTGCGCGGTGAACATGCTGATCGTCGCTCGGACGTCTTCAGCGCTGGCGCCATTTTGTACGAGATGCTTTCGGGCGAGCGCGCCTTCAAGGCCGGCTCGTTGGTTGAAACGGCTTATGCCATCATCAACGATGAGCCACCCGACCTGCCTGAGCAGATCTCCGCCGACCTGCAGGAGTTGGTGTGGCGCTGCCTGGAAAAGAAACCCGAGGAACGTTTTCAGTCCGCGGGCGAGCTGGCCGTCCAGCTACAGAGGCTTTCCACCTCCTCCGGCAGCCGGAGCGAAACCTGTTCGCCCGTTGAGGCCCGACAACTGACGCCGCCGGTCGCCGCACCCGTTGCCCACCGTTGGCTCCTTCGTTGGCCGTTCATTGTGGCAAGCACCCTAGCCGTGTCGGTTGCGTTGCTTTGGGCGCTGAACGTCGGCCGGTGGCGCGAGCATTTGGTAGCTGGCACCCGCACAGCGAAGGAAAGCGCTGGTGCTCCGGCGCCGCCCCTCAAGGCCCGTCGCTCGGTCGCCGTGCTCGGCTTCAAGAACCTCTCCAGGCAGCCTGATCAGGCGTGGCTTTCCACTGCGCTCTCCGAGATGCTCACCACGGAGCTCGCCGCGGGGGAGATGCTGCGCACGATTCCGGAAGAGAACGTCGCACGTATGAAAGCGGAGCTCGCTCTGAAGGATGCCGAGAGCCTCGCCCCAGACTCGCTCCTCCGCCTTCGGAAAAACCTGGGAGCTGACTTGGTGGTGGTGGGTGCGTACCTGAGTGGCAAAGAAGCGGGCGGGCAGATGCGCCTCGACGTGCGCCTTCAGGACGCGGTGGCGGGGGAGACGATTGCCGCCGTCGCCGAAACCGGCAGCGAATCGGATCTGTTCGACCTCGTGTCGCGCACAGGATCGCGGCTCCGGAAGAAGCTCGGCGTGGCGGACGTCTCGAAAGCGGAAGCGCCTGTGGTTCGGGAATCGCTGCCGACGGATCCCGACGCCGCGCGCTTGTATTCACAGGGGCTGGCCAAGCTCCGAGTCTTTGATGCTCTGGGAGCGCGCGACCTGCTGGAGAAGGCGGTCGCCGTGGACCCGAACCATGCGCTGGCCCACTCGGCACTCTCCCGCGCCTGGTCGGCGCTGGGTTACGACGCGAAGGCGCAGGCTGAAGCCAAGAGAGCCTTTGACCTTTCCGTGAGCTTGTCCCGAGAGAAGCGCCTCGGAGTGGAGGGGCGGTATCGCGAGACGACGCGCGAGTGGAACAAAGCGGTCGAGATCTATAGGACGCTTTGGGATTTCTTCCCCGATAATGTCGATTACGGTCTGCGCCTCGTGCAGGTGCAGATCTCCGGCGGAAAGGGAACAGACGTCCTCGCTACGGTAGAAGCGCTCCGAAAGCTTTCGCCGCCGCAACGCGACGACCCGCGGATCGATCTCGCGGAAGCACAGGCGGCCCATTCGCTCTCGGATCTCAGGCGGGCGCAGAAGGCAGCTGCCAGCGCGGCCGCGAAGGGCGAAGCGCAAGAAGCCAAGCTCTTGGTTGCCGAGGCGCGGTTTCAAGAAGGAAGGGCGCTTCAGAGGTTGGGAGAGCGAGCGAAGGCGCTAGCGGCCTACGAAGAAGCTCGACGGATTTACGACGCGACTGGGGATCGAGCGGGAGTGGCTCGCGCGCTCAACGCCATTGCCAACGACCAGGAAAACCTGTTTGTGGCGATGGGGGCGTACGAACAAGCTCTGGCGGTCTTCCGCGAAGTCGGCAATCAGTCCGCTCAGGCCGGGGTTCTGAGCAATATCGCGCTGGCGCTTACAGAGCTGGGGGATTCGGACGGAGCGAAGCAAAGGCACGAGCAGGTGCTGGCCCTTCGGCGAGGGCTTGGCAACAAGCGAGACATCGCCGCCTCACTCAACAACCTGGGCAACGCGTTGTGGGGCGAGGGGAAGTTGGCAGAGGCGAAGAGCAGTTTCCAAGAGTCGCTGACCCTCGCGCGCGAGATTGAAGACAACTCGCAGGTCTCGATCGCGCTGATCGGTCTGGCCGGCGTGCTGATGGAACAAGGGGAGCTGGCGGGAGCCGCGAAGACCTACCAGCAGTCGGTGACGTTCTTTCGTGAGGTTGGTGAAAAGGACATGTTGGCCATCGCTCTCAATGACCTGGGCGAAGCCCTCTATAAGCAGGGGGATCTCTCGGCAGCGCGGAAGAGCACGGAAGAGGCCCTGGCGATCCGAAACCAGCTCGGCAAAAAGGGATCTATTGCCAAGAGTGAGCTGCTCCTCGCATCAATGGCCATCGAAGAGGGTCGTCCTTTGGAAGCCGAGCCATCCGCCCGGAGAGCAGTGGAAGAGTTCCAAGCCGAGCATGCTGCCGACGATGAGGCCCAAGCCAGGACCATCCTGGCGAGATCCCTTCTTGCGCAAGGCAAACCCAGCATGGCCCGAGAAGCGGTTGGCCGCGCGGTGGAACTGGCGCAGAAAAGCCAAGAACGCACCCTCCACTTCTCGGTGAACATCATTTCTGCCCGGGTTCGCGCCTCGCTGGGCAAGCCGGCGGAGGCAAAAGCGAGCCTGAAAGCCATTCTCGCGGAAGCCACGAAGCATGGCTTCGTCAACTACCAGCTCGAAGCGCGCCTCGCCCTGGGAGAGATCGAAATGAAATCCGGCGAGCCGGCTGCTGGCCGCGCGCACCTTGAAGATCTCGAGAAGAAGGCGACGGCAACGGGTTTCGGGCTCATTGCCCGGAAAGCGGCTGCGGCAAATCGATAGGAGTTGACATTCCTCACGAAGGCTCGGGCCGAGGCGCTCCGGGCCCGAGTGACCACCATCATCGAGAAGCTCGGAGAGCTGCGCTTCGAGCTGGCGCAACGGCAAGCATAGGCGCCAGGGTGTGGAGCGAACGGTTCAGCGCTCGAAGGCGAACGACTGGCCCCGGTCGCCTCCCTGCAGGCACGACACCGCCTTCGACCAACCTTTAGATCGAAAACACGAGCGACACCATGAATTGGGGCGGGGCGATCCGGTCGGCGGGACTGAAATAGCGCTCGCTGGGGCTGGTCATGGGAACCACGAGGGCGACGTTGAGAATGAGCCGGCCCACCGTTCTCCGATGGCCCAGGGTCAGGCCCGCCTCGGGAAGAAGGGCGCCGGTCGAGTGCAATGGACTGTCGAAGAGATACCCATAGCGGAGGCTTCCATAGCCGAGCCCGGCGAACGCGGCCAAGTGCTCGCTGATTACGAACACCCAGTCGGCATGGGCGGCGAGGAGATCGAAGTACCGGCCGGACGGCTGCGTCTTGACGAGATCGACGAGCCAGCCGTTGGTTTGGAGTGAGAGTGAGATCTGGACGGGACTCACACGGAGTCCGAGGTGTGCGCCGACGTGCAGGCCCGAATCCGAGAGCCCTAATCCGAGCCCGACGATCGGACGCACCAGCAGACCAGTAGACGAGGGTTGCGCGGTCGCGGGTTGGTGAGTGGAGTCTTCGTCGGCGCGGGCCGCCGACGCAACCAGGGCAGCGAGGGAGAGCTCGGCGCATGCGAGCGTCGTTGTGAACGCCCGAGCCATGGATGATCGGAGCACAGAATGCAGCGACAGCAAGGAACACGCCGCGACCTAAGGGTGCAATGCGACTCGAGGCGTATCCCGAAGCGACGCGGCGGGGTGTGAAAGCTGCTGCACAGCTGCTGTGCACTGCGAGCGCATGGATTCTTCGTCAACCCACCTGGATTACGTTGGATGGAGTTCGATCCAGCTTACCGGAAGCAGGGCGGCGGCGCGCAGGTGAAGGGGACATCGGGGCCGGGGGCGTGCGGACAACAGACGTCTCCTTCGATCGCGCATTCGTCGCCCGGGCTGCAGAGCTCGCCCGAGGAGCGGAAGCAGGGCGGCGGCGCGCAGGTAAAGGGGACATCCGGGCCGGGGCGGTGCGGACAGCAGACATCGCCCTCGACCGGACAGGCTTGGGCCGGATCACAGACGTGACACCGAGCGCGAGCGCCAACAGCGGGCGAGTTGCTCTGCGGAATGTCAAAAGCTGCCAGCGCGAGCGCAGCGAAAATGACTGATCCAATCATTGTTCCCATGCGAGTTCCCCTTTTGTGGTTTCGCAGTGAATGGGTTCGAGATTGCGCGGCCTTCAATAATTTACGCGCCTTGCCAACCAGCCGGCCGCGCAGGCACTGACCGCGATCCTTGCGAACAGACGGGCAGGTCCGACCGTCGTGCTGTCCCCGATTCGCTCCGCCGTTAACGCCGAGTACTGGGAGACGCGGCGAATACAGGCCGTGCATCGTCGCCCGAAGCAATCTGTCGATGCTCGACAAAGGCGGCGTTGCCCTCGCGCTCGGCATTGTCCTGGCGCGCGACAGTCTCTCGTTGCCCGACCGAGCTCTTGGTGAGCACCTGCTCGATGGCGACATGCAATTGGCGCGGTCGGGCGAGCGTGCTGATGGCCAGTGCCAGCGCCGCAATAGTCGCGATCACCGCAAGCGGCAGCCCACACCAGGCCAATCGTTCGAACGCGTTCTTGGCTCTTTCTCTTGTTTGCGTATTCAAGTCGGTTCCCTCGCAAAGGCCAGCTTTGCAACCCATGGGCCGCAAGCGGGCTCGCGCAAAATCCGCGAAAGAATTGGGGACGCCGAACGCGGGACCGTCGCTCTGTAGCGAGGTTGCAGCGCCTTCGTTGCAGGGAGCGAACATCAGTCCCAGCTGCGAGCGTTGAAACAGGTGGGACCAGGATGCGCCCAGCGTCAGCTCGGCAGCGGTGAGTCAGACCGTTCTGCCGGTGACCCAGCGGCTATCGAACCTGGGTGTAGACGAAGTCGTGTCCAGAGCGGGACGAATCGCTTCCGGCCAATTGATGGCAGGAGACGCACACGCTGGCTCCCTGCGCGTCGGTGGGCGAGCCGGAACCGATCCGTTCGTACCAGTACCAGGTGTTTCCGCCGGTCCCGGCGGAAGTGTGGCGGCTGACCGAGTATCCCGCGACGTCCGTTCCGGAGTAGATCTCCTTCACGCTCGCCGAGCCCACGGGAAACTCTCCTGCTCCCGCCGCACTCAGCAGCTCATTGGAGCAGACCCGGTTCTGCCCGTGCGCGCCGAAGGGCCGCGCGGGATGAGCCGCGGGCTCGCACCTCCAGCCCTTGTAGAACCCCTGAGCGATCCAGGGCTCGAGGTTCGCCCGTCCTTTGGGCGGCGTCTGCGGATCTCCGGGGTCGCTGAGATCGCCAGAGGAACCGCCGCAGCTCCAAACGAAACCCGCCAGGATCGCCAGCACGACAGTGTGTCGCATACGCGTTGAGTACGCACATGCTCGAATGCCGTTACAGGGCCATCCGTACTCGGCGGATATCACCCGCCGCTCACCAGCAATTTCAAGCGCGACCTACATCCGGGATATTCTGGTCAGCGTGCTGGCTCAGGAGCTGATCGCCGGACGCTTCAAGCTCGAGATCGAAGTCGCCTCCGGCGGGATGGGAGACGTCCATCTCGGCCGCGATCTCCAGACCGGTGCGCCAGTTGCTGTCAAGCTTCTGCAGTCGGGACCCGATGCAGATGCCGCGCGCTTTTCCCGGGAAGCGGCGCTGCTGGCGCAAGTCTCCCATCCCGGCATCGTGCGCTATCTCGCGCACGGCACCACGAAAAATGGCCGGCGGTACCTGGTGATGGAGTGGATCGACGGTGAGACGCTCAAGGATCGCTTGAGGCGGCAAGCCTTGACTATCGTGGAGAGCGTGGAGGCGATGCGCCGGGTTGCTGAAGCCTTGAGCGAGATGCACGGCCGCGGGATCATCCATCGCGACATCAAGCCCTCGAATCTGATGTGCCCGGGCGGAGCGGTGGAGCAGATCAAGATCGTCGATTTCGGGATCGCCCGCCGGGCCGATGACCGGATCGGCCTCACCCGTACCGGATTCATGGTCGGGTCTCCGGGATACATGGCGCCCGAGCAGGCGCGGGGAGATCGATCGGGGCTCGATCACCGCGTGGACCTGTTCGCCCTCGGGTGTGTTCTGTACGAGTGTCTCACCGGACGACCGCCGTTCTATGGCGACCCGGTCTCCGTTCGCGCCAAGGTTCTGCTCGCGCAGCCGGAACCGGTTCGCCACCTCAATCCCGATGTCTCCCCGCAGCTCGACTCGCTGGTAGAGCAATTGTTGTCGAAGGAGCCAGGGCAGCGGCCGCTCAATGCGGCTGAGCTCGCCGCCCGCCTGCGAGCTCTGCACGAAGTGCCAGGAACGCGCCACATGCCCGAGGTCGCTCCGGATCCAGCCAGCGATGTCGCGGCAGCAGGGCAAGAGCCTGCCGTACCACCCACCTTCCTGCTGTTGGGCGAATCGTCGGGAGGCTGGGACGCTTCCGACGCCGAGGCGACCGAAGAGAATCGCCACAGCAAGATTGCCGTGACCGCCGCCATCGAGGCGCACGATGGCCAGTGGGAGTGCGTCGATGGAAGATGGTGGATGGTCGTCCTGCCCGGCCGCGGCACACCCAGCGAAGCTGTTGCCCGGGCCGCACATTGCGCGCTGCAGATTCGAGCGCTGTTGCCCGACGCCCCGATAGCGCTGCTGGCGGACAATTCCGCGGCGCGCCTGGGCGAGCTGATCGATCGCGCCGTTACCACCGTGGCCAACGAATCCCTGGCCGCGATTTTTCCCGACGCGTCCGGGCCGGCGCCGCGAGCGGCTGGCATCCGGCTCGACGAGGCAACGGCCTCGCTTCTGGACGATCGCTTCCAGGTGACGCGAGGCTCGGATGGAATCTATCTGCGAGACAGCGTCCAGCCGCTGCCGAGGACCAACGGGGGATGAGCACCGAGCCGAAGAGCCCGGCGGTGCCCCCACGAGACAGAGCCCGGACTGAGTCGCTCGTTGGGCGCACCCTGGGCGAGTTCGTGGTGCGCGAGATGGTGGGAGAGGGCGGCTTCGGAGCGGTCTTCCGGGCAGAGCAGCCGCTGCTCGCCCGCGAGGCGGTGATCAAGGTCCTGCACTCTCGAGGGCGGATCAGCGAGAGCACCGTTCAGCGCTTTCTCAGGGAAGCGCGCCTGGCTTCCAGCCTCGATCATCCGTATGCAGCCCACATCTACGCGTTCGGGGCAGAGCCGGACGGCCTGCTCTGGATCGCCATGGAGTTGGTGCGCGGCTCGACCCTCGACAAGCTGCTCAAGGTGCACGGTCCCCTGCCGCTTGCGCGCTTCGTGCCGCTGTTCGATCGGCTCTGCGAGGTGGTGCACACCGCCCACGAGCAGGGGATCATCCATCGCGACCTGAAGCCGGCCAATGTGATGGTTCTCTCGCGCGCCGGGCGACTGCTTCCCAAGCTCCTCGATCTGGGCGTAGCCAAGCTGCGCGAGGACTCCAACCGGGAGGCGCAGGGGCCGGCCGTGGACGCAGCGCCGCTCGATGGAGCGGACGGCAACCCGCACAGCGGCGCGCCGGAGAATGGGCGGGACGGACCGAAGCTCGAGGAGGTCTCCGGACGCCTGGCCCGGGCAGCCGTCACGCAAATCACCGAGCGCGGTTTGTTCATCGGCTCGCCCCACTACATGGCGCCGGAGCAGTGGAGGAACGCCGCCGCCGCGGACCCGCGGACCGACCTCTATGCGCTGGGCGTGCTCTGTTACGAGGCACTGACCGGGCGCCGGCCCTTCGACGGCGCGACGGTGCTGGACATCGCCCGCGGGCACGCGAACAAGGCGCTTCCGCCGCTCGGTCCAGAGCTTCCAGCTGGATTGCACGCGGTGCTGGAGCGGGCGACGGCGAAGAAGATGGACCACCGCTTCGCCACGGCGCTGGAGCTGTCCGCCGCCTTCCGCGCCGCGGCCGGCCTGGAAGAAGAAGCTGACCAGCTCCCGCAACTGGACGAGACCGTTCGGGAGACGGTGATCGCTTCCGGGCCCCAGCCATTGGCGGAGGCGGTCAGCTCGCTCGAGGCGGCGCGCACGGTGGCGCAGGCGTTGGAAGCGGGCGCGCAGGTGTTCCGGATCGTCGCGCGGTGGCTGGGGCTGCTGGCCCTGGCCTGCCGCTCGCGGATCGGCCCCGGCGGTGCAGACGACAGCGCGATCGTGCTCGAGCACCTGGCCGTCCTCCGCCGACAATCGCTGACGGACGAGCAGTGGATCAGCCTGGCGCGCGAGCTGTGCCGGCCCTTTGCGCGATTGCGCGAGGCGTATCCGATCCCGGAGCTGATCTCCTTCTTCTTCGAGCCCAACGACGACACCGAGAGCGCCAGCGCCCGTTCCTTCGAGATCGCAGCGCAGGCCGGACCGGGCGCTGGGGAGGACGGCAAACGCGAGCTGCTCGGCCGCGAGCTGTCCCGGCTCGCGCAGCTGCTGCGGTCGACCGCGTTTTTTTCCGAGTACCCGCTGGTGGTGACGCGCGAGGCAGCTGCGGAATCCTGGATGGGCGCGCGGCGGAACCGGCGCATCTCGCGGGTGGTGCGGGGCCGCGATCTGCCGCAGAACCAGGCAGTGCTGATCGATCGCGGTGGCGCGCCCGTGCTCTCGCTGTGGCCGTTGGTGCAAGTGATGTCGCCCAACCCGGGGGCACCCGAGGAGCTGTTCGTGCTGGAGGGCAACGGTCGCCACGGCGCCAAGCTGGTGGCGATTCCCCTCGGTTTCGAGCGGCACGACGAGGCGCTGTGGGACTGGTGCCAGGAGCACCTGGTGGATCTCTCCCGGCAGCACACCGCGGGCGCGTCGCAGGAGCGGGCGCCGTACCTCGGGCTGGCGACCTTCACCAGCGGCGACGTCCAATATTTTTTCGGGCGAGAACGGGAAGCGGAAGCCTTCGCCAACCGCCTCCGCGTTCAGTCGCTCCTCGCCGTCGTCGGCCCATCCGGAGCAGGAAAAAGCTCCTTCATCCAGGCGGGCGTCATTCCCCTGCTGCCGGCCAGCTGGTGCACGTTCACGCTGCGCCCCGGACCGACGCCGCTGGCCGCCCTCGCCGCTCGACTGGTCCAGGAGGGAATGGCGTTGTCCCGATCGGAGATCGCCAGGCGGCCAGAGGTGGTCGGCGAAATGCTGCGGGCCCACGCCCGCCAGGGAGCTGCGACGGTGGCGCTGGTGGTGGACCAGTTCGAGGAGCTGCTCACGCTGTGCCCAGACGCCGCCGAACGCGAGCTCTTCGCGCGCGCCCTCGTTTCGGCCGCGACATCCGCCGATGAACCCGTCCGCGTCATTCTCACGCTGCGCGACGACTTTCTCATCCGGGCACAACAGCTGCCGCCGCTGCGGGAGCGGCTCGCCCAGAGCCTGCAGCTGGTCGGCACGCCCGCACCGGCGGACCTCCTGCGCATCTTGATCGAGCCGGCGCGGCAAGTCGGTTACGAGTTCGAGGATCCGCAGCTGCCGGAGGAGATGGTGAAGGAGGTGGCAGAGCAGCCCGGCGCGCTTGCCTTGTTGTCCTTTACCGCGAGCAGGCTCTGGGAATTGCGCGACCGGCAATTCCAGCACCTGTCCCGCCGCGCCTACCGCTCGCTCGGCGGCGTCGGAGGCGCGCTGGCGCAGCACGCCGAGCTCACCTTGGGTCAAATGCCGCCCGCGGAGCAGGGGCTCGTCCGCGAGGCCTTCCGCCACCTGGTGACGCCGGACCGAACGCGAGCCGTTCTCACCCGCAGGGAAATGGCGGAGGTGCTGGGCGGGGGAGCAGACGCGCAACACGCGCTGGAGCGGCTGATCGGCGCGCGCCTGCTGGTCGCCTCCGAGGCCCAGAGCGGCGAGGACCGGATCGAGGTAATCCACGAGGCGCTCCTCACCTCTTGGCCGCGGCTGATCAGCTGGCAACAGGAGGACGCGGAGAACGCCCGCATGCGTCACCAGCTCCGCGCGGCGGCCCGGCAATGGGACGAGCGCGGCCGCGGCAAGGGTCTGCTCTGGCGCAAGGAGGCGTTGATGGAGTACCGCCTCTGGCGCGCGCGCTCCGCCGGTCGACTGACGGAGACGGAGGAGGCGTTTGCCGCGGCCAGCCTGGCGGAGGAAGTCCGCAGCCGCCGAGCGCAGCGGCTGGCGATCGCCGCGGCTTTCATCGCGCTGGCGGTGGGCCTGGTGGTGCTCTTCCGCGCCAACAAGGTTGCCACCGAGAACGCGCGAGAGGCGAAAGCGCACCTCGCCGCACTTTACCTGGAGCAGGGTCGGCAGCTGGTGTTGGCAGACGATCCCATCCGCGCCCTGCTGTACCTGGACAAGGCGTATCAAGGTGGAGCTCCCGGGCCGCCTCTGCGGTTTCTGATCGGAAGGGCGACGCACATGCTGGACGCGCAGGTTGCTTTCCTCCCGCACCAGGACCGCGTGGTGGAGGCGCAATTCAGCCCCGACGGCAAACGCGCAGCGACGGCGAGCTGGGACAACACGGCCAAGCTCTGGGACGCATCGAGCGGAAAGTTGATCGCCGAGATGAAGGGACATGCCGGGCGGGTGCTGAGCGCGCGCTTCAGCCCCGACGGGGACCGGATCGTCAGCGCGAGCCTGGACGCGACGGCGAGGATCTGGGACGGACACAACGGCGCTGCGATCGCTGTTCTGGAGCTGGCTCGCCCCGCCCCCGCGCCGCATCCCAACCTGCAGGCGCTGGCCGAGTTCAGCCCCGATGGACGACTGATCGCCGCCGCGTTGGGCGACGCCGCGCAGATCTGGGACGCGCAAGGGTACCGGCGAACCGCCGAGCTGCGAGGACACACGGGTTGGATCCGCTGTCTGCTGTTCCACCCGGATGGTCGATCGGTGTTTACCGGGGGGCTGGACGGCGTCTTGAAGCGATGGGACGTGAGCGGACGGCTGCTGTTCTCGATTCAAGCGCACCACTCGCCGGACGCGACGCTGACGCGCATCTCCTGGATGAGCCTTTCACGCGACGGGACGCGGATCGCAACGGCAGGCTTCGACGGGTTCGCGCGCGTATGGGAAACGGACGGCGGACGGTTGCTGTCCGCGGCGCATGAACCCGAGGGCCAGCTGCACGGCGTTGCGCTCAGCCCCGACGGTGCCACCCTGGTCACTGGAGGCGACGCGAAGCTCGCCAAGGTTTGGGACGCCCGCTCGGGCTCAGTGCTCAGGTTCCTCGAGGGGCATACTTCCGCCGTTCGGTTCGCGACTTACGCCTCGGACGGCGGAAAGATTGTCACCACCAGCGGAGACGGCACCGCGAAGGTGTGGCGCGCCGACGGCGGAGCACCTCTGGCGAACCTGGTGGGCCACGTGGACACGGTCAATTTCGCGCAGATTGCCGCGGACGGGCATGTGATCACCGCCAGCAACGACTCCAGCGCGCGAATCTGGGACGCTCGACGCGGACCGCGGCTGTGGAGCGCGACGGAATCGAAATTCGTCAGCTTTGCCGGATTCAGTGGCGATGGGCGGACGGCGCTGATCGCGGATGGCGCGGGCGCAATCAAGCTGCTGGACGCCGAAAGCGGGAGGCTGAGGCAGAGCCTCGAGGTGCAGCGAGGCAATTACCACGCGGGAGCCTGGAGTCCGGATGGCAGCCGGCTCGCGCTCGCGGGCAAGGAGGCCAGCGCCCTGTTCGAAATTCCGTCGGGACGCGTGGTGGCGACGCTCCCCGCGCAGCGGCCCCTTTCGGTTTTGACTTTGGCCTTCAGTCCCGACGGCCGGCACCTCGCGGAGGCCGATGATGATCGCGTGGTGCGCATCCGAGACGCGCGGGACGGAAGGCTGCTCAAGTCGCTCGCCGGACACTCGGCGGAGGTGAAGGTCCTGGCGTTCGACCAGCTCGGCTCGCGCCTGGCGACGGGCGGCTCCGACAAGAAGGTGATTGTCTGGGACGTGGCGAGCGGTGCGCGGCTGCTGACGCTCGACGACTTCCGAGGGGATGTCCGCTCGGTGAACTTCAGCCCGGACGGCTCCCGTTTGGTGACCGCCAGTCGCGACAAACGACTGATGATCTGGGACATGCGGAGCGGCCGACAGCTGCTGCGGTTCGAGGAGGCCAAGTGGGCCAACGTCAACTGGGCGCAGTTCAGCCCGGACGGAGAGCTTGTGGCGACCTCGGACGTCGTGGGCTCGGCGGCATTCTGGGATGCCAGCACCGGCAAGCTGCTCAGCAGCTACGTTCCGCTCTCGGGTCCCATGGTCTCGGCGCGGTTCAGCCCAGACGGAAGCCGCGTCGTTTCGATGATGGATCAAGATGTGATCGTCTGGGATTCCCGGACGGATGTCCGCAGCAGCGGGGAAATATCCTCCTACGTCCGCTGCCGTATTCCATTCCGGCTCGAGGACGACAAGCTGGTCCAGACACAAGCAGATCCGTCCACTTGCAGGTGACGATCCCCGGTTTCACTGGCGCTGTCCCGTTCGTGCGCGAATTGCGCTCGCTCGCGCTCTGATCGCGCACGGCCGCGTCTTCCAGACGCTAGCACTCCCAGTTGTAAACGCTTTGATATCAAATGTATCGCCGCTGGCGCGGCGATTGCTAGAGCCATCCTTGGGCAAATGGCTGTCCGCAGTATGAATCAAGGAATTTGAGACATGAAAAAGAAACTGACGTTGAAAAAGGAAACTCTGCGCCAGCTCGGTACGACGGAGCTGGAGCAAGTGGTGGGCGGAGTCGCCGACGCGGGCACCTCCGTCAACCAGCTGGGCGCGATGGATGCAGGAACTTCGGTCAACCAGTAGGTTCGCCGAGGTTTGAATACATTTGGGTTCGCCGAGGCCTTCGCATCAGGCCTCGGAAGGATCGGCTCGCGGGTAACAGCCGAGCACCCGGATGCTCTCGGCCAGCTCGCCCAGATGCGACAAGGCTCGCTCTGCGCGCGGCTCTGCTGCGTCCGCCAGGAAGTCCAGGTAGAAGGAGTACTCCCACGGGCGCCCTTCGATGGGGCGCGATTCGATCTTGGTCAGATCGATGTCGCGCAGCGCGAAGACCGCGAGCGCCTTGAATAGCATCCCCGGCTTGTTCGCCAATCGCAGCACGATCGACGTCTTCAGCTCCTTGCCCTGGGAGGTGGTGCGGATCGACGGCGCCCGGTCCGGCCGCGCGAGCAGAAGAAAACGGGTGAAGTTCTGTTGGTGGCTCTCGATGCCCGGGATGACAATCTGGGCTCCGTAGACCTGCGCGGCGGAAGCTCCGGCGATCGCGCCTTCGTCGGGGCGCTTCCGCTCCATCACCATCTTCACGCTGCCCGCCGTGTCGTACGCGGGCACCGGCTCCATCTGCGGATGGGCTCGCAGGAACCGCTCGCACTGCGCCAGCGCGACGGGGTGCGAGTAGACGCGCCGAATCTGTGGCGTCGAAACGCCGGGCGCGGCGATCAGGTTGTGCACGATGCGAACGTTCACCTCGCCGATGATGGTGAGGTCATGCTCGAGGAGAAGATCGTAGTTCTTGTGAACGGAGCCCGCGAGGCTGTTCTCGATCGGAACCGCCGCGCAGAGCGTTTCCCCCCGCGACACGGCCTCGAACATTTCCTCGAACGATCGCTGCGCGACGGTTTCCGCGCTCTCTCCCAGCAGGCGCCGAGCGGCTTCCTCGCTGTACGCCCCGCGCTCGCCCTGGAAAGCCACCTTCACCGGGGTCTTTGATTCAGCCATGGCGCCCGAACATACCGTACACACCGCTCGTCCCGAGCGTAGCCGAAAGCCCACGCCCGCTCGTCCCGAGCGTAGCCGAAAGGCGGAGTCGAGGGACCGGTCTCGACCAGCTCGACCTGAACGGTGGGTCTCGACAAGCTCGACCTGAACGGTGTTACGAGGGCCGCCCTCGACTCCGCTTCGCTACGCTCGGGCTGAACGGGGGCTCGGGCTGAACGGGGGCTCGGGCTGAACGGGGGCTCGGGCTGAACGGGGGCTCGGGCTGAACGGAGGCTCGACCTGAACGGTGGGTCTCATATACAAGCGCACGTCGGCGAACCGAACCAGCCATGGGTCAGCTCCAGGTGAACGGCGTCTTTCTGCATTTCGGCGGCGTGACTGCCCTGGCGGACGTCAGCTTCGACGTGCAACCGAAAACGGTCCACGCCATCATCGGGCCGAACGGAGCTGGCAAGACCAGCATGCTCAACTGCATCAGCGGCGTGTACCGTCCGCAGCGCGGTTCGATCCGATTCGAAGGGCGCGACCTGATCGGGCTCTCACCGCACCGCCGCACCAAGTTGGGCTTGGCGCGAACGTTTCAGAACATCGCGCTGTTCAAGGGGATGACCGTCCTGGACAACCTGTTGATCGGCCGCCATTGCCACCAGCGCAGCGGCATTCTTCGCGGCGGTCTCTTCTACGGCCTGGCCCAGAAGGAGGAGATCGCCCACCGCGAGATCGTCGAGGACATCATCGACTTTCTGGAGATCCAGAACATCCGCAAGAAGGTGGTGGGCACGCTCGCGTACGGATTGCAAAAGCGGGTGGAGCTGGCTCGGGCGCTCGCGCTGGAGCCCCGCCTGCTGCTGCTCGACGAGCCGATGGCGGGGATGAACGCGGAAGAGAAGGAGGACATGGCCCGCTTCATCCTGGACATCAACGAGGATCGGGGCACCACCATCATCATGATCGAGCACGACATGGGCGTGGTGATGGACCTGTCGCACCGCGTTTGCGTGCTCAACTTCGGGGAGAAGATCGCCGACGGCGTGCCCGAGGAAGTGCAGCGCGATCCCGCCGTGCAGCTGGCCTATCTCGGCGAGGACCGGGCGGTGGCGGCGGAGCGGCAGAGAGCGTGAGCGGGATCGAACAGCTGGGGAAAGCGGATACCTTTCCCAAGCTGCTGGCGCAAAACGCGCAGCGGCTGGGCAGCCGGGTTGCCCTGCGCGAGAAGGAGTTTGGAATCTGGCAAAGCTTCACCTGGCAGGAGTACCACCAGCACGTCCGCGATTTCGGCTTGGGGCTGATCCAGCTCGGAATGCAGAAGGGCGACAAGGTGGCGATCATCGGCGACAACCGCCCGGAATGGATCTTCGCGGAGCTGGCCGCGCAGGGCGCCGGCGGAGCCGCGGTCGGCGTCTATCAGGATTCCAATCTGAACGAAGTGGCCTACGTAATCGACCACTGCGACGCCACTTTCGTGGTGGCCGAGGATCAAGAGCAGGTCGACAAGATCCTGGACATGGCCGCCAAGCTGCCCAAGCTCAAGCACGTCATCTACACCGACCCGCGCGGGATGCGCGGCTACCATCATCCGCTGCTCTTGAGCTTCGACGCCGTCGAGGCGCGCGGGCGCGAATTGGGCTCAGCGCAGCCGGAGTTGTGGTCGCAAAAAGTGCAGAGCGGCCGCGCCGACGACGTGGCGATCATCAGCTACACCTCGGGGACCACCGGCTTTCCCAAGGGCGCGATGCTCACCTTCCGGAATCTGCTGAGCATGTCGCTCAGCCTCAATCAGGTGGACCGCAAGCTGCCCGACGATGAGTTCGTCTCCTTCCTGCCGCTGGCCTGGATCGGCGAGCAGATGATGTCCGTCTCCACCGCGCTGGCCATCGGCTTCACCGTCAACTTCCCCGAGGAGCCAGAGACGGTGATGGAGAACATCCGGGAGATCGGCCCGCACGCGATGTTCGCTCCGCCGCGGATCTGGGAGAACCTCGCCTCCTCGGTTCAGGTGAAGGCGATGGACGCCACGCCGTTCAAACGGCTGATGTATCGCCTGGGCATGCCGCTTGGACGCAAGGTGGCGGACTTGAGGTTCAGCGGCCAGCCGATCTCCTTGCCCACGCGCGCCTTGTATCGCCTGGCCCACCTGGCGCTGTTCCGCTCGCTCAAGGATCGCCTGGGATTGAGCCGGCTGCGAACTGGATCCACCGGCGGCGCCGCGCTCGGACCGGACGTGTTCCGCTTCTTTCACGGCATCGGCGTGCCGCTAAAACAGATCTACGGCCAGACCGAGATCAGCGGGATCTCCTGCATCCACCGCGATCGCGACATCCAGTTCCACACCGTCGGCCTGCCGATTCCCGGAACCGAGCTCAAGTTCTCCGACTCTGGCGAGATCCTCTCTCGCAGTCCATCGGTGTTCATCGGCTACTACAAGAACGAGCAGGCCACGAAGGAAGCGGTGGTGGACGGCTGGCTCCACTCGGGAGATGCCGGATACCTCTCCGAGCGCGGTCACTTGATCGTGATCGATCGGATCAAGGACGTGCTCCGGCTCGCGGACGGAACGCAGTTCTCGCCGCAGTACATCGAAAACCGGCTGAAGTTCTCGCCGTACATCAAGGAAGCGGTGGTGATCGGAAAGGATCGTCCGTACCTCACCGCCATGCTCTGCATCGATATGGGCATCGTCGGCAAATGGGCGGAGAAAAAGCGGATCTCGTACACCACGTACACGGACTTGTCGGCCAAACCCGAAGTGTACGAGCTGCTTCAAAAGGAAGTGGAGCAGGTGAACGCCACGCTTCCGGCCGCCGCTCGAATCCGCAAGTTCGTCCTGCTCTACAAGGAGCTGGACGCGGACGACGAGGAGCTGACCCGCACGCGCAAGGTGCGCCGCAGATTCGTCGAGGAGCGCTACCGCGAGATCATCGAAGCCCTCTACGGCGGTCAGCAGCAGGTGGCCATCGACACCACCATCAAATTCCAGGACGGGCGCACCGCCCAGATTCGCACCACGCTGCTGGTGCGCCAACTGCAGCTCGAGGCCGGATAGTGGAATTCTTCTTTCAGCTGGTGATCAACGGCCTGGTGGTGGGCAGCATCTATGCGCTGGTCGCGCTGGGCTTCGTGATCATCTACAAGTCCAGCAGCGTCTTGAACTTCGCACAGGGCGAGTTCCTGGTTCTGGGGGCCTACGTCTGCCTGGCGATCCTGGTCGGCTCCAGCGTGCCCTTTCTGGCCGCCTTCTTGCTCACCCTTCTCTTCTCGGCCGCGCTGGGTCTGACGTTGGAGCGGCTGATCCTGCGTCCGATGATCGGCGAGCCGGTGATCTCGGTGATCATGGTGACCCTGGGCCTGTCCAGCATCCTCAAGGCGATCGTCCAGGGAATCTGGGGCACCGACACCCGGCCGTTTCCCGCGGTATTTCCGTCCACGCCGGTGATGCTGGGACCGCTGCCGGTTTCCCGCGGCTACTTGTGGAGCGTGGCTTGCGTGGCGGGTCTGCTGGTCGTCTTCTCGGTTTTCTTCAAGTACTCGCGGCCGGGAATTGCGATGCGCGCCACCGCTTTTTCACAGCAGGTCGCGCTCTCGATGGGAATTTCGGTCAAGCGCATCTTCGCGCTCTCCTGGAGCATCGCCGCGGTGGTGGCGGCCGCGGGAGGGATCCTGTTGGGAAGCATCCGCGGCGGAGTGGACGGCTCGCTCGCCTTCCTCGGGCTGAAGGTGATCCCGGTGGCGATCCTCGGCGGGCTGGACAGCATCGGGGGCGCCATCGTCGGCGGGCTGGTGATCGGCGTGCTGGAGAATTTGTCCGGAGGTTATCTGGATCCGATTTTCGGAGGAGGAGTGAAGGAGGTCGCCCCGTTCGTGGCCCTGGTGCTGATCCTGATGGTCAAGCCGTATGGCTTGTTTGGAAAGGTCCAGATCGAGCGCGTCTGAAGGCGCCGCCGCGGGGAGAAAGGTGGATTGATGCGCTGCGGAGATTTTCGCACCAGCTACGTCGAGGACATGACGATCTTCGACACCAACTTCGCGCGCGCCTCGCTGGCCTTCTTCCTGGCGGTGCTGCTGACCGTGCCGCTCTTCGCCACACCTTATTGGATGGACGTGCTCAACCGGATCGCCATCGCGGTGATCGGCGCGGTCGGGCTGAACATCCTCACCGGGTTCACCGGTCAGATTTCGCTGGGGAACGCGGCCTTCCTCGCGGTAGGCGCCTACAGCACCGCGGCGATCGCCAGCCGCTGGAATCTGCCCTGTCTGGCGGTGATTCCGCTCTCGGGATTGATCACCGCCGGGGTGGGAATGGTTTTTGGCGTCCCCTCCCTTCGGCTGAAGGGCCTGTACCTGGCAATGGCCACGCTGGCGGCGCACTTCATCGTCGAGTTCACGGTGGTGCACTGGGAAGCGATCACCGGCGGCGTGAACGGGGTCAGCGTCGCGCCGGCGCGCCTGTTCGGCCTCGCCTTCGATTCCGACAAATCGCTCTTCTATTTGATCCTGCCGCTCGCGGCGTTCCTGGTCTTGTTTGCCAAGAACCTCTTCCGCACCAAGGTGGGAAAGGCCTTCGTGGCCATCCGCGACCAGGACATCTCGGCCGAGGTGATGGGGGTGAACGTTTTCAAGCACAAGCTGATGTCCTTCGGCGTCAGCTCCTTCTACGTAGGAGTGGCCGGCTCGCTGCTCGCGTATCAGGCGCGGATCATCAGCCCGGAAAATTTTCCGCTCCAGGTGGCAATCGACTACCTGGGGATGATCATCATCGGTGGCCTGGGCAGCATCCTCGGCTCCATCCTCGGAGCCGTCTTCATCACGCTGCTTCCGGAGCTGCTGCGCCTGGTGAGCGGGTCACTGAGCGGCGCGTTCCCCGGCGCCGTGCAGCTCTTCGCCTCGCTCAAGATGGGCGTCTTCGGATTGACCATCGTCCTGTTCTTGATGTTCGAGCCGGACGGGATGGCTGCCCGCTGGCACACGATCAAGAACTACTGGAAGCTTTACCCGTTCTCGTACTAGAGACGCTGGCGGGGCCAGTCCAGGGCGCCGGCGCCCTGCCGCTGCCGTACTTCAAGGCCCAGGAGGATCCCGATGCAATCTCTCCGTTCGCGCGACGTCCTGTCTCGCGCCGTTTCAGCCATGCTGCTCGTCTCTTCGGGGTTGGCCTGGGCCCAGCCGCCAAAGGGGGCGGATATCAAGGTGGGCGGCATCTTCGACCTCACCGGCATCACCTCCGACGTGGGCAAGCCGTTCGCGCAGGGCGTGCGGGACGCGGTGCAATGGACCAATGACCGCGGCGGGGTCAACGGCAAGATGATCAAGCTCGTGGACGTCGACTACGGGTACAAGATTCCCGAAGCGGTGGCCGCGTACAAGCGCATGGTCAACGACGAGAAGGTGATCATGATCAACGGCTGGGGGACGGGCGACACCGAGGGGCTGAAGGACTTCGTGAACAAGGACAAGATCCCGTACATCTCCGCGTCCTTCTCAGGGCACCTCACCGATCCAACGAAGACGCCGTATAACTTCTTCGTCGCGCCCAGCTATTCGGACCAGCTTCGCGCATGGCTCAGCTGGGTGAAGGACGATTGGAAGGACAAGAGCCGCAGCGCGAAGGTTGCCTTCTTCTACGGCGACAATGCCTACGGCAAAGCTCCGATCGAAGCGGGCCGCCAGTTCTGCAAGGAGAACGGGATAGAGCTGGTGGACGAGGAGATCGTTCCCGGCGCCTTCCAGGACGCCACCAGCCAGCTGTTGAACATGAAGAAGAAGGAAGCGGACTACGCGTACATCAACGTGACCACCACGGGGGTGTCCACCATCCTCAAAGACGCGAAGAAGCTCGGGCTGAACACCAAGTTCGGGTCAAATCCCTACGGCTTCAGCGAGGCGCTTCCGGCGGTGGCGAAGGATGCGGCCGAGGGAGTTACCGGCGTGATGCCCCACGTGCCGTACGGCGAGAACGTGCCGGGGATGAAGAAGATCGTCGAGTTCCACACCTCTCACCATCCCAACGACACCCACGACGCGCTTTACGTTCGCGGCTGGAGCTACGTGCTGGTCTGGTCGGAGGCGCTCAAGCGCGCGGACAAGGCGAAGGCGCTCACCGGCGACGGAGTGAAGGCGGCGCTGGAGCAGCTGCGCGATTTCGATCTCGGCGGATTGACCAGCAACATCACCTACACCCCGACCGATCATCGCCCCTCGACCAAGACGCCCATCTACATGATCAAGGGCGGCAAGCTGGTGAAGGTGGCCGAATATGACATGCCTCGCAAGCAGCAGTGGCTGGGCATGTAAGCCGGCGCGCAGCTTCCTGGCAGCAGACATCGCGCGAGCAGTCGCCGCGCTGATCAGAGCGCGCGTCCGTACCCCTTCGAGCGCGTCACCACTCTCGCGCGGCTTCCGGCGATGCTGAAGGTCAACAACATCGAAGTGATCTACGACGACGTGATCCTGGTGTTGAAGGGATTGTCCCTGGAAGTCGCGAACGGAACCATCGTGGCCCTCCTGGGGTCGAACGGCGCCGGGAAGAGCACGACCTTGAAAGCCATCTCCGGCCTGCTGAAGAGCGAGAACGGCGAGGTCACCGACGGGAACATCCAGTTCGAGGGCGAACGGATCGAGGGTCTGGACCCGGAGCAGGTCGTCCGCCGCGGAATTTTTCAGGTGATGGAGGGACGGCGCGTGTTCGAGGATCTCACCGTGGAAGAGAACATCTTGATGGGCGGCTTCACGCGGCGAGACCAGGCCGGGCTCAAGCGCGACTACGCGCTGTGCTTCGACTATTTCCCGCGGCTGAAGGACCGGCGCAAACAGCTCGCCGGATATCTTTCCGGCGGCGAGCAGCAGATGCTGGCCATCAGCCGGGCGCTGATGGCGCGACCCAAGCTGATGATGCTCGACGAGCCCTCGCTCGGTCTGGCGCCGCTGCTGGTTCAGGAGATCTTCCGGATCATCGAGCAAATCAACCGGCAGGAGAGAACCACCTTGCTCCTGGTGGAGCAGAACGCCAACCTGGCTCTTTCCATCGCCAGCTTCGGATACATCATGGAAAGCGGGCGGATCGTGCTGGACGGCGACGCTGCCAAGCTCAAGAGCAACGAAGACGTCAAGGAGTTCTACCTCGGCGGTGGCGAGGGCGAACGGAAACGGTACAAGAACTTGAAATTCTACAAGCGCCGCAAGCGCTGGCTGTCGTGATTGCCGGAGGTGCCGCCGTGCCCACCTTGCGTCCAAGCGGAATGTTCAATCCAGAGCTGGAAACCCAGAGCCCCGAGCAGCGGCGCGCATATCTCGGCGAGCGGTTGCGAGCCACGGTGGCGCACGCGTATCAGAACGCTCCGCGCGTTCGGCAGATGATGGATCAAGTCGGGCTGAAGCCGTCGGACATCACCGGCCTCGACGATCTGCCGAAGCTGCCGGTTCTGAAAAAGGACGACCTGTCCGCAGTGCAAGCGGCGGATCCCCCTTTCGGCGGGCTTCTCGGCGTGCCGATCGCGAAGCTCCAACGGATCTTCATGTCGCCTGGACCCATCTACGACGCGCAAGGACAGGGTGAGGACTTCTGGCGCTTTCGAAAGGCGCTGGTCGCCGCGGGTTTCGAGGCAGGGGACGTGGTGCAGAACACGTTCTCGTATCACCTGACCACGGCCGGATTCATGCTGGACAGCGGGCTGCGCGCCCTCGGCTGCGTGGTGCTGCCCGCGGGTGTCGGTCAGACCGAGCTTCAGCTGCGATTCGCCGCGGACTCCCGCGCCACTGCATACGCTGGGACGCCGAGCTTCCTTCACACGCTGGTGACCAAGGCTCGCGACGCGGGCGTCCGGCTCAACTTCAAAGTGGCGTTCGTGGCGGCGGAGATGTTGCCGGAGTCGCTGCGCACCGAGTTGGAGCAGAATTTCGGGATCCGCGTGCTCCAGGGATACGGCACCGCCGATCTGGGGCTGGTGGCCTACGAATGCTCGGAGAAGAAGGGGATGCATCTGGATCCGGAGAGCATCGTCGAGTTGCTCGATCTGGAGACCGGCAAACCCGCTGCTCCTGGGCAGCCGGGGCAGGTGGTGGTCACCATCTTCGACGAGGCCTATCCCCTCCTGCGCTTCGCCACCGGAGACATCAGCTCGCTCGCGCCCGACGCTGCCTGTCCGTGCGGCAGAACGGCTCGCAAGCTCACCGGATTGCTGGGGCGCGTGGGCGATGCCGTGAAGGTGAAGGGGATGTTCATCCGCGGCAGCCAGATAGACGAGGTGTTCAAAAAGTTCCCCGCGGTCGCCCGCTTTCAGGCGGTCGTCACCCGCGAGCAGCACCAGGACCACCTCACCTACGAGATCGAGCTGGCCGAATCGGTACCGGAGCTCAACGCGTGGACGACCAAGCTCGCCGAAGCGTTGCGCGAAGCTCTGAAGGTCCGCGGAGAAGTTCGGGTGGTGCCCTCCGGAACTCTGGCCGCCGGGGCCAAGAAGATTTCCGATCTCCGAGTGTGGGAGTAGCGCTTTAACCAACCCGAGCGCCGGGACCTTATGCAGGCAACCTCAAACCACTCGGTGCCAGTCGTATGGCCAATTCCAGTACAGTCCGACGTACCTCGTTGTCTGGCCAGATTCGGACCCGATCATCTCTCCTCACCCTGTCTGCAATCATCGCCGGAAGCCTGGCGCCGGCGGCTGTGCTCGCGGTGCCCTCGTTGTGCACTGCTGCCGAAGTCCGTTCGCAGTCCAACGCGAACGCTCTCAACGACGTGACCACGGTGGAAAACTTCGGCGGAGTCTCCGGCGCTCAGGTAAGCAGAGGGCTGGGCTTCAACATCAATCCGTCCAACGAGTGGGAGTTCCGGATGGCCGCGGAGGCGGGCGCGGTCGAAGGTCGCGTGCAGTTCAGCTGGGAGGCGGTGGAGAACGTCTCGGGCGACCTGGCGCTTTCCGCTTCCTCCGAAACGGCGCTCGATCGATTTGCTCAGTACAATCTGCAACCGCTGATCGTCGCGGCCTATGGACCGCCGCGCCGCAGAATCCTCACCGTCACCGCGGCGACAGATGTGCCGGCCGGGTCCTACGTGATCCCGGTGAGCGAAGATGTGTCATCGGTGAACCCTCCTTTCTGCCATCTTCAGCGCTCGAGCGGCGCGCAGATCGTCGCGGAGGGCAAGTGGGCGTACTACGGCGCGTACATTCACGCGGTCGACGCGGATAACCGCACGCTCACCCTGGCTGCGCGGACGAGCGTCGCCTTGGCGGCCGGCGACACGCTGGCAATAAACCGGCTGAGCTATCCAAGCCTCGCCACCACCGATCCAAACGATCCCTCGATCGCCGCCTACGCTCACTATGCCGCGTTCCTCGCCAACCGCGTCGACGCGCACGGACTCACCGGTCGCGTCGAGCTGTGGAACGAGCCGCCCTGGGCTCACGACCCGTGGGACACCCGCTATCGCTTCTACGACTCTCCTCCGCCCGAGCTCGAAAGGCCCGCGGTCCAATTCGGGTTCGCCGCCCTGCTGCAGACGACTCTCGCGCCCGGCAACGTGCGCTACAACTGGGGCGGCAGCCACAAGTCCGGATTCAACTCGCTCCTCGGTTCCCGGATGAGCCCTCATCCGACGCTCGACCAGGTGACGAACAGCCTTTCCTCCGAGTCCTACCATCCGTACGGCAACACGCCCGAGGATCACGCCTGGGACCCGGTGTGCCTCGCGGACTTCAGTCGCAGCGAGTTCACCTGCCATCTGGTCGGCACCAATCCCGGCTCCAATTTCAAATCGGCGGTGCGCTACAACCTGAGGAATCTGATCGAGAGCGGTTGGGCGATCGAGCAGAACATCACCGAGACGGGGCGCGACACGATCGACCAGCTCGCCAAGGCGCGCTGGATCGTCCGCCACTACCTGCTGTTCCAGGCGCTGGGGATACAGCGGATCAATTTCTATCGGCTCGCGGACAACGGCGGGCACTTCGGCTTCGTCGACGCTATCACGCAGACTCCGCTCGCGTCGTACACCGCGATCCAGGGCCTCGTGTCGGATGCATCCGCGATTGGCGTGTCGCCGCTTCCATATGCGCCGGGCGATCTTCCCTCGGTCGCCGGCTACGCAGGAACCTATCCGCTCGCGACGGTCGGCGTGGTGGGGAGGCAATCGGACTCCGACGCGGCCAACTCGATCCTCTACGTGGCGTGGCAGCGCTCGTATCCTAACATGGGAAATTGGCTCGCCTTGCCCTCGCCCGATCCGGTTTCTGTCGCGGTGCAGTTGCCGCCCGGGTTGATTGCGCAGCAGGCCTATGACCTGGTCACCCGCTCGGCTGTGACGATCCTCTCGACGAACGATGGCCAGGTGATCGTCGACGTCGCCGACAATCCCGTCGCGCTGTTGCTGGTTCCCGGCGGGGCGAGCGAACCCAGGGTCCAGGCCGACTCCGTGAAGTGGAGAGCCACTCGTGCCAGGCTGCGCGATTCGCCGCACAGGCGCTAGAAAGCACCGGTCGGAGGCATTCGATGGTTGATCGATTTTTTTCGCGATTCGCTCTGAGCTCGATCGCATTGGCAACGATCGTCGCATGCGGCAACTACTCTTCTCCGGGTCGTTCCTCCGGCGGCCCCGGCAGCGCATTGAGCAGTCGGAGCGCCGGGCTTGCCGACGACGACACAACACCGGATTGCCCCTTCCCCGTGGAGGTCGTCTTCTACACGCAGTCCGCCTGGAACATCTTGTCCGATCCGCTGCGAGATGACCCATCTCCGTGCGCCAACTATTACGTTTCGATCCCCGCTCCCACGTCGGACAAGACTTTCCCGCGCGCCGGGGTGGCGGAGCAGATGCGCGCTCGCGGCCCAGCCTTCCACGCGATGGCGGAGTTCCACTGGGCGAGCTGGTCGCAGGTGACCTCGATGACCCCGTACGAAAAAGGCGTCGAGTTCAGGCGTCGCATGGCGAGCGCGGGCTACGATGTCGATGCAGGAGACACCTGGGCGATCAACGAGCTCCCCTCGTCCGTCCGCTTCAGCAGCGCCGTCCGACAAGACGTGCGCGACGTGGTGCGTGGCTTGTATGACGGGCCGGGCGACTTGTCGCCCTCGAGCGGGGCGGTGTTCATCGTCGGCCTCGGCCAGAACACCACCAACCTCTCCGTGTACAAAGCGAACCTGGAAGCCTGGATCGAAGACGAGCCGTTCTGGCTGGACGTAGACGGCGCCGCGCGGTGGTGGGCTCAGGAGGTCTACACCGATCCGCACTACGTCTGCGTGGGCTCAGAAAGCCTGGATGCCCGCGCCGGCTTCATCGATGACTTCGCTGAGCACCTCGCCAACCTGGCGGAGGTCTCGCCGGTCGCGAGGGCGGCCGCTTCGTACTTCGAGCGGAGCTTCGTTCCTCTGATGAACGCCGTCTGGCGCTCGCCGTCGGGCTACGGGAACACTTTGATTCCGCTCGACGGCATGGAGGCTCATGTTTCGGCGCAGGTGTACGCGACGCGCGCGTTTGCCGATGGGCACGCGTACCCGACCGGTCGGCTCGGCTTCGGGTGGGCGCGCGAGCCGGGCGCTTCGGATCCAGAGCTGACGCTGCTCGCGCAGCGCCTCGCATCGTCAATCCATTACGCCTATGATCGAGGCGGCGGATTCGCGCTGGGCGCCTGCGACCCTGGCGGGGACGAAGAGGGATGCCGATGCGACGTTGCCGGTGCTTACTTCAACCCAGCCTGGCAGACCTTCTACACGTGGTGACAGCTGAATCGATGCCTATTGCTTCTGTTACAGGCGCGATTTGAGCTCCTCGCTCGCCCTGATCACAGTGCTTCCGATGAAGTCGGGCACGGGGATTCCTTCGTTCCAGCGGACGCCGGCGGGGAAGACTGCGACGGTATCCCAGATGACGCCCTCGCCCTGCCCGTAGCCGGTCCTCCGCCACGCGGGATCGCGCGAGGCCGCCGCTTTGATCGCCGAGGAGGTCAGCTGTGCCGGATCCCAGAACTGCGCCGCACGAGGATCCTGGATCCTCCCCAACACCCGACTGGTGGGCGGCGTCTTGGCGGCGGGAGCGACGAGCGTCGACGCAACGGTCTCCCAGACGACGAGCACCTGCACGGGCTTGCTCCGATGCTCGTTGAGAACGCGGTCGAGTGCGGAGGCCCCCCGCACGCAGACGATTCACTTCGGTGAGAGCAGCGCCAAGACCCGGGTGCGATCGCTGGTCGAATTGAACAGGTCGCGGAGCTGATGAAAGCTCGACGCGTCGAGCACGGTCAGCGGCGCCTGCCCCTTCGGCGTCGCTCGCGGCGAGGAACCGGCCAGCCACTCATCCAGCGCGAGCGAGTATCGCTGGTAACCGGCGAATCCAATCACCAGCAGCAGCGCGACAGTCACGGCAGCAAATACCAAGCGAGATCTCTTCCCGGAGCGCACGCACTCTAATTAGCACGACTCAGCACGACGAAGGGCTTCCGGTATGCAGCTCTAGAATCGAGCGCTGAAGCCAAGCACAGCTCCACTCCGAGTCGGGGCAATCGACGGGCTCACCGTACGAGACTCACTCGCGTGGGAGCAGCGATCGATGGAAGACCCCTCGTACCCGATGATTGCACCGAGCACAGGCAGCGATAGCGTCAGATAACCAAGGCCGGCCCCCGCATGTGCGAGCACGAGCCCCAACCCTCCTCCGAGGAACCCACCCATCAGTGTCGAAGCAAAGGAGCCGTCTCCACCCATCGAGTCACCAAGTAGCTGCGCCCCGAAGCTAGCCCCGATGAATAATCCGACATAGGGGGGCCAATTGAATTCCGCATAGAACGACGTGAACTTGCTACCTATGACTAGCCCGCCGATTCCCAGAGCGGTCCCACCGACGACGGCGCCAACAAGCTCGCTTCCCGGGTACGACTCCGCGACCTCGCGGGCTGCCGGCGCCATTTTTGGCTTAGCGGCTCCGTTCTTCCGCTCATCGCCCTCGTGTTTCGCCTCAGCGCCACCGCGTTTCGGCTCCGTGATGCTACTCCGATCTGTGCTGGCGGGTTGGGGCTCTGAGCGGCTTGCCGTGTCGCGTTTGAATGCCGCGGTTGGGGTCTCAGCTCCCTCATTGGCCGTGAGCGTCGCGCATCCACAGAAGAGCACGATCGCGAGAGACGCGATGAGCGCACCGGGATGTGCCGACATTGGTAGATGTGAGGTTCGCATTCTCGGCCCTCGTGGCGACTGATGAACAACGACAGGCGATGCAGCGCGCATGCCGACCAACGGCCAGCACCGCGCCCCTTGAGAATCGAGGGCTCCGCCAAGTCTTGGCGAACCGAGGGTGAATCCGCTGTTACTCGTCTGTGCAGCCGGTTGCACGCCGGCTCTTCCCGGAGGGCAACGCGCGCTCCGACCATGGACGCGACGAGCTTCGAGCGTTAGGTTTCACGCGGCGTGACGCTTCATGAGAGAACCGGAGCGCCAGCGCGAGGCTGTCTCTCACTGGGGGAGCGATGACGGAGGAGTTCGACGCGATCGTGGTCGGTGGCGGTCCGGGCGGTGCGATCGCTGCCACCTTCCTCGCGCGCGCCAATGTAAAAACGCTGCTGATCGACAAAGCGCGCTTTCCCCGCGACAAAGCTTGCGGGGATGCGGTGGGGGGTCAGAGCGCGGAATTGTTGGGAGAGCTGGGCCTTGAGCCGCAGCTGGCGCAGTACCGGGTGGCTCGAATCAACGGCGAGATCTTCACCAGCCCGAAAGGCGCGGAGGTCCAGATTCCGTTTGCGCCTCGCCCCCCGGCCAACAGCCACGCCGGACCGCCCGTGTACATCATCCGGCGGATGATTCTGGACAACCTGCTGTTCCAACTCGCCAAAAGCCACCCCGCGGTGACGATGCTCGAGAGCTTCACGGTCCAGGATCTGCTCTGGAAGGGCACCCAGGTCAGCGGGGTGATCGGCCAGGACCAGCACTCGAAAATCCGCGAATTCGGCGCGCGAGCGGTGATCGGCGCGGACGGCGCGTTGAGCAAGGTCGCGGAGAAGGTGGGCTCGTACGACTTCTCGCACAAGCATCACGATCACTGGATCGGCGCGTTCCGTTCGTACTTCGAGGGCGTGCGCGGGCTGACCGACAACCTCGAAATCCACTTCGTCGATGGTCTCATTCCCGGCTACTTCTGGATTTTTCCGACCGGCGACGGCTGCGCCAACGTCGGAGCGGGGATGCTGGAGACTGACCTGCGCGGCGAGCGTGGGGCGCTGCGAAAGAAGAAGACCAACATCCGCCAGGTGACGAACGCGATCATCGCATCGCATCCTCGCTTTCGCCCCCGGTTCGAGAACGCGCGAGAGGTGCCCGGTACTTTCCGGGGCTGGCAGCTGCCCTGCGGAAGCGAGCGGCGCAAGCTGGCCGGGAACGGGTGGATGCTGACGGGAGACGCTGCCTCGCTGATCGATCCATTCAGCGGAGAAGGGATTCCCAACGCGATGCTGAGCGGCCGCTTCGCCGCCGAATGCGCAGCCACCGCTCTCCGCGCGGGCGATTGCAGCGAGCGCATCCTGAAATCATACGAGCAGCGCGTCTGGAAGGAACTGGGCCCGCAGCTGGATATCTCCTATCGCCTCCAGCGGATCGTCCGCCACAAGTGGCTGGTCAACCTGATCATCGGCCGCGCGGCCAGCAGCGCCTACGTTCGCCGGATGATCGCCGAGATGGTGGCCGACAGCACCAAGGCCGTTCAGCTTACCCGACCGAGCTTCTATCTCAAGATGTTCCTGCCCGGCACGAGCTGAGCGTCGCGTTCCAATCCGTTGGAAAGAATTCCGACCACCACCGGATGCATTCCGGCTGGAATCGCATTAACAGTTTCGCCGTTCGCGGATCGGCTGGATGAAAACGCAAGGAGGACCTCGGTGAAGTACACCACTCTCGGACGCACTGGATTGACTGTCTCGCGCATTTGCCTTGGCTGCATGAGCTACGGAACGCCTCAGTGGCGACCCTGGGTGCTGGACGAGAAGGCGGCAATGCCTTTCTTCCGCCGGGCGATCGAGCACGGCATCAACTTCTTCGATACCGCGGACATGTACTCCAAAGGCGCGAGCGAGCAGGTCACCGGCAAGGCGCTGCGCGAGTATGCGCGCCTGGAAGAAGTGGTGATCGCCACCAAGGTTCGATTCCCGATGAGCGATGCGCCCAACATGGGTGGGCTTACGCGCAAGCACATCGTCCAGGGTTGCGAGGCCAGCCTCAAGCGATTGGGCGTCGAGGTGATCGACCTGTATCAAATCCACCGCCTGGATCCCAAGACGCCGATGGAGGAGACGCTGGGCGCGCTTGATTTCCTCGTCAGTCAGGGCAAGGTCCGCTACATCGGCGCGAGCTCGTCCGCGGCCTGGCAATTCGCCCAGGCCCTCGCGGAATCCGACCGACGCGGTTGGGCCCGCTTCATCTCCATGCAGAACCACTACAACCTGGTCTACCGCGAAGAGGAGCGGGAGATGATCCCGCTCTGCCTCAAGGAAGGGATCGGCGTGAACCCCTGGTCGCCGCTCGCGCGCGGCTTGCTCGCCGGCGAGCGCAAGAACCTCCAGGACCGGACCGCGTCGAAGCGCGCCGAAACGGACCAGTACTCATCCGAGCTTTACGATCAACCCTCCGACTGGGACGTGGTGGAAGCCGTCCGCCGCGTGGCCAAGGCGCGGGAGGTTCCGCCTGCTGAAGTTGCCCTGGCGTGGTTGCTCGCGAAACCGGCGGTGGTCGCGCCGATCGTCGGCGCCACCAAGCTCGAGCACCTGGACTCCGCGGTGCGAGCCACCGAGTTGTCGCTGACCGAAGCGGAGATGAAAGCGCTGGAGGAGCCCTACCGCCCGCACCCCGTGCGCGGCTGGCTTTAGAGCGGGTAAGCTATCGCCGACATTTGCGGCGCTTTCCCCATTGGTCCCGTTCTACCTGTAGAGGAGGGTCCCGCGAAAACGTGGCCTGCTTGCCCCTGCGGACAAGGTAGGCGCTCTGGCGTTTCGCTGCGTTAGCGACGGCACACTGTGTGCTGAGAGTATTCGGTCCCACTCTCTGGAGGCGCTTTTGAGCACACACTTTTCCATCCTGAAGCAAATGATCCTCTCGTTCGCCATGGTTGCCGTCGCTGCATCCTGTGGCGGAGCTGGCACGGGCGACGATTCGCTCGGAGCGGGCGAGGAGGCCAGTCACAATTCCTCCGGCTCGGACAAGGTGACCCTTTGTCACATTCCGCCGGGAAACCCGGGCAACGCGCACACCATCACCGTCGGAGCGCCGGCGGTGAGGGCACATCTGGCACACGGCGATTATCTCGGCCCGTGCGCTGGCGACGTGCCGCCCGGATCGGACGGCGGCGTTCCTAATCCAAACCCCGACCCGAATCCGAACCCGAACCCCAATCCGAACCCTGGCCCGGGTTCTGACGGCGGATCGAACCCGAATCCTGGGCAATGCAGCCCCGCGAGCAGTGCCTGTGGGACGGGGCTGCCGCCTTGCTGCAGCGGCTTGACCTGCAACGGCAGCAGCTGCGTTCCAGGGCAGCTCACCTAGATCGGCAGCGAAGTTCGTGCATCGGGTGGGTGGGAAGTGACCTTCAGGCGGGCGATATAGTTGGGAATCTCGATGCCACCGCCGCGCACGCCAGCGGAAGGGGCGCCTCAGGTCCTCTCGCGGCAGCCCTCGGCGGGAGATCCCAGCCCCGACGAAGAGCTGCCGCACGTCGCGTTCGCCGCCCTGGCTCGCGCGCTTCCGCTCTCGCCCGACGATGCATCGCTCCACGCGGCGACGCTGGAGGCGGCGGAGCGCGCCGACGCGCTGGAAAGCTACGTGGAGGTGGTCAGCGATCTGCTGGGGCACTTTCCGGCGCGAACCAGGGCCTTCCTGCACCGGATTCTCGCAGACGTGCACGAGCAGAAGCTGCGCGACCGCGAGGCAGCCATCCGGCACTTTCGCGCCGCAGTGGACGCTGCTCCGGAGGATTTGGAAGCGCTGGCGTCGCTGCGGCGCCTCCACGTGGCGAGCGCGGAGTGGGCCGCGCTGGCGGATGTGCTCGAGCGAATCGCCGATGCCGCGCCCGACCCGAGCAAGAAGCTCACCAGCTGGCGCGAGGCGGCGATCGTCCACGAGCAGATGCTGCGCGATGACGAGAGCGCGGCCAAGTGCTGGCGGCGAATCGCCGAGCAGCAACCCAACGACCGCGACGCAGCCCACGCGCTGGAGCGATTGTACGTCGCTCAGGATCTACCGGAGGGCCTCTGCTTCGCCCTCGAGCTCGGCCGCGCACAGGAGGGCGACAGCGCCCGCGGTCACGATCTGACCGTCAGTTTGGCCGTCCTCAAAGCGCAGAGATTCGGAGCGCTCGCCGAGGCGGTGACCCTCTGCCGCGAAGTGCTGGGCGCGGATCCAACCCACCCCGGCGCGCTGGAGGCGCTGCAGTCCTGGGCCAGCGATCCCACCGCGGAAGGATTCGCTGCGCTGAAGGCCCTCGACCACGCGCTCTGCAGCTCGGGCGATCCGGCCCGGCGGATCGCGCTGCGCGAGGAGCGCTCGCTCAAGGTCGGTCAAGTGGAGCGCTCGCAGCTTGCCTCCGAGATGATGCAGATCTGGGACGAGGAGCTGAGGCAGAAGCCCCAGGCTTTCATGGCCGGCCTCAAAGCCTTCGCCTCGGGCGTCGAGCGCGCGGCACTTCTTCCCACGCTGACCCGCCTCGCCAGGGAGACCAGCTCGCTCGATGAGCTCGCCGAGGTGGTGGAAGCGTCCGCGGAATCGCTGCCGTCCGGGCATCGCGAGCTGCCTACCTTCCTGCGATACGCGGCGATGATTCGAGAGGAGCTCGCGCAGTACGACGCCGCCAAGCAACTGTGGAACGATCTGCTGGCCGAAGCCTGCGAGGACGGCGACGCGCTCGATGGGCTGGCGCGCCTCTACGACCGCGCAGGCGAAGCGCGAAATCTCTCCGAAGTGTTCGCGCGCAAGGCGAAAGCCGCGCGCGATCCCGAGCAGCGCCAGGCGATGTTGCTCAAAGCCGCCGCGGCGCACGAGGCGGCGGGAGACGACGACGAGGCCATCGACGCGCTGCGCGCGGCCCTGGAGTTCGATCTCAATGCAGAGGCGCTCGTCGGCCTCGATCGAATCCTCGGTCGAAGGGGACGCTTCGACGAGCAGGCCGAGGTGCTGCACAAGCTCGCTGGCATGTCCTCCAGCCCGGAGCTGGCGCAGATCCTCCACTCGCGCCGCGGCTACAGCCTGGAACAGGCGGGCGATATGGCGGCAGCGGCGCGTGCCTACGCCCAGGCCCTCTCAATCTCGCTCGACGATGAGGCCATCGGTGGCCTGGAGCGTCTCCTCGGCTCCGCGGCCGCTCAGGGCGAGGCGGCTGGCGCGTTGGAGCCGGTGTACCGGGCGCGGCAAGACCTTCGGAAGCTGGCTGCGGTCCTGGAGATGCGGATCGAAGCCACGCCGCGATCCAGGCAGGCGCCCATTCTGGAGGAGCTGGCCGCCATCTGGGAGGCAGTCGGCGAGTTGAACCTCGCTTTTACCGCGCGCCTTCGCAGCTTCATGTCCGATCCGGAGGATGCGCGCCATCGCGCCGAGCTCGAGCGGCTAGCTGGGCAAACCGGCGCGATCGACGACTTGATTGCCGCTTATCAGGACCAGCTCGACCGGGGCGTCAACGACGCGCTCGCCGCCGAGCTGTGGCGCACCATCGCCACCTTGAGCGAGAGCGCGCACGGGCACGGCGATCTCGCGCTGAGGGCGTGGGAAGAGGCGCTGCGGCGGCACCCCGGGAAGATCGAGCTGCTGCGTCCGCTCGCCGACGCTTGCAGGCGGGCCAAGGCAGTCGGCCGGCTCTCGGAGGTCCTTCCGCAGTTGATCGCCGCCGAGCCGTCGCGCGAGGCTCAGGTGGATCTGCTCTTCGAGCTGGCGCAGCTGGCTGAGGACGCGCTCGCCAACAAGTCCCTCGCCGCGCGCTCGTACAAGCAGATTCTGGAGCGGATGCCGCGCGAATCCAGCGCCTTCAACTCGCTGGCGCGCCTGCTCGCGGAGGGCGGCGAGGACCGCGCGCTCGCGGCACTGCTCGAGAAGGGAATCCGGCTCGCCCGCGAGGCCGCAGCAGAGCAACCCGCTCGCCCCGAGCGTAGCGAAGCGGAGTCGAGGGGTCGCCCCGAGCTTGTCGAGGGACTGGAAATCCGGCTCGGCCGCCTCAAGCTCGATCGCCTAGGTGAGCACGAGGGCGCGCTGGCGATCTTCCAGCGCGTCCTGGAGCGCTCGCCGCGCCATCCTGAGGCGGTGGCCGCATTGGAGGAGATGGCCTTCGGCGAAGGCCCCTGCCGCGCGGAAGCGGTCAAGGCTCTGGAACCGATCTTCGAGGAGGCGGGACGGCAGCTGCAGCTGGTTCAGCTCCTGGAGGCCAAGGTTCTGTCGCAGCCCACGCCGCAGGAACGCGCCGCTTCGCTGCGGCGGATTGCTCAGATCCGGGCCGGCTCGCTCGGCGACGCGGAGATGGGTTTCCTGGCGGCTGCGCGCGCACTTCGCGAGGTGCCCGGCGATTTCCAGGCGCTCGAGATTTGCCTCTCCCTCGGCGAGGCGGCGGATGCGCGAGACGAGCTGTGCTCGCTGCTGGAGGAGGCAGAACCGGCGTTTCGGCAGACACCCAACCACGCGCCGCTGGTGCGCGCGATGGCCAAGCTCCAGGAGGAGCTGGGCCAGTCCGACCGCGCGCTGGCGAGCTGGCGAAATCTTCAGGCCGGAGCTGCGCAGGACGTTGAGGCGATCGCCGCGATCGATCGCCTCCTCACCCGGACCGGCAGGCTGGCTGAGCGCTGCGATTTTCTCGAGCAGCTCGCGGCGGCGAGCGCAGGCCCGGAGCGATTGTCCTTGCTCCAGCGACTCGCGGCAGGGCAGGAGGCCGCTGGGAAGCCGGACGCCGCCGTGGAGACGCTGCGCACCGCATTTGCGGTAAGCGATGATCCGGCGCCGCTGGAGGCGCTCGATCCCCTCCTCGGCCGCCTCGGGCGGTTGCGCGAGCAGGCCGAGGTGTTGGCCAAGCTGGCCAGCTGCTGGGATTCGCCGCACGCGCGCGCGGACGGCGACACCCGGCCTGCCGAAGAAAAAACTGCCAGGGAGTACCTGCTTCGTCGAGCGCGGACGCTGGAATCCGCCGGCGAGCTCGACGCGGCGCTGACCGCCTTCGAGCAGATCAACAAGCGTTGGCCGGACGAGGTGGGCGCAGTCGAGGGCATCGAGCGCCTCTTCCATCCGCGGGCCACGCGCTTGCGGGCCGCCGCGCTGCTGGAGTCGATCTATCGAGGCCCCGAGCACGCGCGCCGACGGGCGGAGGTGCTGGAGGTCCTTCTGGAGGCGGTTGAGCCGCAGCGGCGACCGTCGCTGCTGCGCGAGCTGTCCGCCCTCTACGATTCACTCGGCGAGGTCGGGCCCGCTTTTGCGGCGCGCGTTCGCATCTTCGCCGAGAATCCCGAAGACGACGAGCTGCGCCGGGAGCTGGAACAGGCGGCCGACGCCAGCGGTCGCCTCGAGGACCTGATCGCCGCATACCGCGACCAACTCGACCGCGGGGCCAGCGAGCGGCTATCGCTTGCCCTGCGACATCGCATGGCCCAGGCCTACGAGCGACTCAATCAACCGGCGCTGGCAGTGCAGCTTTGGGAGGAGATCGTCGACGGTGACCCTTCCGACTCCGAGCCTCTGAAGGCGCTGGCGCGCATCTACCGCGAGGCGAGCAACCACGAGCACCTCACCCGCGTCCTGCTGCGCCGGGCGGCCGCCGAGCCGGTGCAGGAAACGCAGCTGGAGGTGTGGCGCGAGGTGGCCCAGCTGGCCGAAAACATCCTGGGCGATCGCCCTCTCGCGATTCGCTGCTACCGGTCGATCCTCGAATACCTGACCCAGGACGAAGCCGCGCTCGGCTCGCTCCGGCGCCTGCTCGAAGCCACCGGCGACCACGCCCAGCTGGCCGAGGTGCTCCAGCGGCAGCTGGAGCTGGCGATCGAAAGCGGCGCCTCGGACGCGGCGGTGGAGCTGGAGCTTCGGCTCGGCCAACTCGAGGCGGTCCAGCTGGATAACGCAACGCGCGCGCTGGAGCGTTTCGCGGACGTCCTCCGGCGCAGCCCGGGCCATGCCGGCGCGGTGGGCGCCCTCGAAGCCATCGCCTTTTCCGAGAGCCCGGCGCGCGCTGGCGCGGCGCATCTGCTGGAATCCGTCTACCGCTCGCGCGATCAGCGCCGGATGCTGGTCAGCGCGCTCGAGGCGCAGCTTGCGCAGGCGAACATCCACCGGCGGCTCGAGCTCTTCGACGAGATCGCGCGCACCCGGGAATCGCTCGGAGAGCCGGCCCTGGCCTTCGCGGCGCGGCTGCGCGCATTCGTCCTTCGCCCGGATGAAACACAGCTCCGCGCCGAGCTGGACCGGCTGGCGCGGGCGACCGGTCTTTTCGAAGCGCTGGCGGATGCGTACGAGGAATTGTTGGAGGGCCGAACAAACGACGAGCTGACGCTCGACCTTTCCCGCACCCTGGCGGCCCTGCGCGAACAACTGGGCGATCTGCCCGCTGCGGCCAGCGCCTGGGAGCGGGTTCTCGCTTGTCGCCCCGGCGACCGCGAGGTGCTCTCGACTCTGGCGCGGCTGTACCAGCAGACGGGCGCGCGGCGCGAGCTGGCCAAGGTGATGGCGCAGCAGGTGCCGCTGGAGCCCTCCGTGGAGATCCAGGTGGAGATGCTCCTGCAGCTGGCGCAGCTCGCGGATCGAGAGCTCTCGGACAAGCAGCTCGCGGCCTGGAGCTGCATGGAAGCTCTGCAGCGCAGGCCTGACGAGTGGCGCGCATTCCAGCTGCTCGATCCGATCCTCGCCGAGACCGGCCGATACGACGAGCTGTCGGAGCTCCTGGCGGCGCAGATTCTCCTCGCCGAGAAGCTCGGCGCGCACGAAGAGCGGTTCGAGCTGATGGTCCGCCTGGCGCGGCTGCGCCAAAGCGCCCTCGACGATGCGGATGGCGCGCTGGAGCTCTTGCACGAAGTCCTGGCCGAGCGCCCCAACCGTCCGGGCGCGATTGGCGTGCTCGAGGAGATGATGCACCCCGGCGGCCGCTGCCGCGCTCGCGCCGCCGCGCTCCTGCAGCCGATGTTCGAGCGGTCGGGCGAATGGACCAAGCTGGTGTTGGCACTGGAGGCCATCGCTTCCGGCGAAGAGTCGCCGCCGAAAAAGGTCGCCCTCCTGCATCGAATCGCCGACCTCCACTCCGGGCCGCTCCGGGCGCCTCGCGACGCATTCGAGGCCGCCGCGCGTGCGCTGCGCGAGACGCCGGACGATGCGACTGCGCTGAAGAAGTGCGTGGCTCTCTCCGATGCGGCGGACCTGCACGCACCGTTGACGCACCTTCTGGAGGAGATCGCGCCCAGGGTCACCTCTCCGGCACCGCGCGCGGCCATCCACCGGATGCTGGCACCCCTTCTCGAAGGCGAGGGGCGATGGGCGTCGGCGGCAGAGAGCTGGAATTGCGTTCTCCACGAGGAGCCGACGGACGCCGAGGCGCTGGAGCGCGCGGCCCGATTGCTGGAGCGTCAACAGCGGTGGCCCGAGCTGCTTCAGATCCTGGAAGCGCAGCTGCGCTGCGCGGCGACCTCCCAGACCCGCTGCGCCCTGCTCTACCGGATGGGCACCATCCGCAACGAGGCTTTGAGCGATCCGGACGGCGCGCTGGCGAGCTTCCGTTCGCTGCTGGAAATCGCACCCGAGGACGCTCCTGCGCTGGAGCGGATGGACGAGCTCTGCCAGCGGCAAGCGCTCTGGCCCGAGCTGGCGGATGTGTTGGCGCGCCGCATCCGGCTGCACCCCGAAGCAAGCGCCGAGCTGAAGCTTCGCCTCGCCCGGATCTGCGCTGCGCAGTTGGATGACCTCAACCGCGCCGTCCAGCTCTATGCGGCGACCCTCGAGAGCGCGCCCGAGCACGCGGCAGCACTTTCGGACCTCGCGTCCATCGTCGATCGCGATCCGCAAAACGCCGCCGCCTGCGAGGCGCTGAGCCGTGCTTATCGACGGACTGGCCAGGTGGATCGCCTGGCATCGCTGATCGCTACCCGCGCCGGCGCCGCCGCCGAGCCGCAGCAACGCAAGCGGCTGTGGATGGAGCTCGCGGAGCTGCGGTCGGGGGAGCAGAGCGCGCCGGAGATGGCCTTCGCGGCCCTGGCGAGCGCGCTGCGCGAGGACCCGGAGGACGCCCAGCTTCGCCAAATCCTCGAGCGCCTGGCGGATCGAGCCGGCGCGCACCTCGAGCTGGCGCCGCTGCTCGAAGAGATCTTGCCTCGCGTGGCCAACCCATCGCAGGCAGCGCAGGTCTGCCTCGCGCTCGGGTCGCTCTTCGAGCTGAAGGTGAACGATCTGCTTCGAGCAATCGAATTCTATCAGCGAGCGCGGCAGCACTCGGCCGAAGCTGCCCCGACCGCTCTGACCGGGCTGGAGCGATTGCTGACCCGCTTGCAGCGGTGGGCGGAGCTGGGAGTCGTGCTGGATGAATTGGAGCCGCTCGCCGCCGATCCGCAAATCCGGGTGGAGCTGTTGTTCCGGATCGGCGAGTTGGCCGACAGGCGCCTCGACGCTCCGGAGCGGGCGGTTCGCGCCTATGAAAGCATCCTCGCCCTCGAGCCGCAGAACCAGCGAGCTTTGCGCGCGCTGGAAGGGCTCTACGAGCGCGCCGAAAAACCCGAGCAGCTGTTCGCGGTCCTGGACCGGCTGGGCAACCTGCTCACCGGCGATGATCGCCATCGCGCGCGGATGAAGATGGCGCAGATCGCCGACCAGGGCTTGTGGGACGCGGCCGGCGCAACGGCGCTGTGCCGCGGTGTGCTCGCGGAGAACCCGGGCAACGAGCACGCCTTCGCCATGCTGGCCACGCTCCTGCAACGAGGCCAGCGCAACGATGAATTGCGCGACCTGCTTCACGCCCGAATTGCGGTGACCGTGGAGCCGCGCGGGCTGATCGACTTGCATCACCGCCTGGCCGAGCTGCTCTACCGCGCGATGTCCAACCCGCACCAGGCCGTACCGCACTACCAGGAGGTGCTGGAGCGGGATCCTGGCCACCTGGCGTCGCTGGAGGCGCTCCGCGCGATCCACGAGCAGCTGGGGCGCAAGGAGGATTTGGCTCAGGTGCTCGCCGCGCTGGTGCCGCTGCAGGGCGAGGCGGTCAAGCTGCGCGAGATCCGCATTCGGCTGGCGGAAGTGCTGGTGGAGCTCGGCCGGCGCGAGGAGTCCCTCCCACCGGCGCGCCTGGCCTTGGATGCCTCCGTCGGAGACGCCGAAGCGGCGGAGCGCCTGCGCGACCTGTTCCTGTCGGTCGACGCCTACCCCGAGGCGGTGCGCAGCCTGGAGCTGGCGGTGGAGGCGGAGATCCAAGCCGCTCGGCCAGAGCGCGCGGTGGCGCTGCTGTTCCAGCTGGCCTCGTTGATGCCGCGAGCGGGTAATCCGCGCGGAGCGGCGGTCGCGCTGGAGCAAATCCTCAACCTCGATCCCTCCAACCGCGCTGCCTACGATGCCGCCTGCAAGCTCTACGCAGCCGAGGGGGATTGGGCCGCCTACGCGCAACTGCTGTCCGCCTACGTCGCGCGGCTGCCGGCGGATGAGCGGATCGCCGCGCTCGAGAAACTGAGCGAGGTTCAGGAGCAGAAGCTCTTGCGCAAGCGCGAGGCGCTCTCAACCGCCTGCGAAGCGCTCCGGATGCGTCCGGAGGAACGGCGCTGGCGCGAGCGCGTCGAGCGACTTGCCGAGGAAACCGGCGCCCATCAAGCGCTGGCCGACGTCTATTCTGCGCTGACCGACTCACTGCCTCGCGGACCGCTGGCCGAGGAGATGTATCGGGTGCTGGCCCGGGTGCAGGACGAACGGCTGGATCAGCCGGACGCCGCCGAGCAAACGCTCCGCAAGATTCTGGAGTTTGATCCGGTCAACCTGCGCGCTCTGGACGCGCTGGAGCAGATGCTCGGCCGGCGCGAGCTGCACGATCAGCGCGTCCGCGCGCTGCAATCCAAGCTGCAAGCGGTGGGCGCCACCGCACAGCGCAAGGAGATCTTCCTGGAGATCGCTCGGATCTTCGAGGAGCGACTGGGAGATTCCGGCCAGGCGGTGACCTCCCTGGAGCGCGCGCTGGAGCTCTCCACCGATCCCCGCGAGCGATTGGACATCCAGCTTCAGATCGCCGACCTGTTCGAGCGCAAGCTGGAGGACGCGGATTCGGCCGCCAGTGGCTATCGCCACGCGCTGCAGCTGGACCCCGCCAGCGTGGAAGCATTCAAAGCGCTGGAGCGCCTCTACACCCGGATGCAGCGGCCTGATCAAGTCCTCTGGCTCTACGAGCAGCGGCTGGCGGTGGCACAGGACGCGGAGGAACGCGTGCGCCTGCTGTTCACCAGCGCCGACCTCTGGGAAACCCGCTGCTACAACCGCCTTCGCGCAGACGCCTGCCTGGAGGCGGTGCTGCAAATCCGACCGCACGATCTTCGCGCCATCGAAGGGCTCAAGCGGATCCGGCGAGCGGAAGAGAAGTGGGAGGCGCTCGCCTCCGCGCTGCAGCGGCAGATCCAGGCCTGCGCCGATCCGGTGGACCGCGCCCAGCTCTACCTGGAGCAAGGGGAGATCTTCCGCGACAAGCTGAGCGACTTGGAGCGAGCGGCGGCGAGCTGGCGCAAGGCGCTGGAGCTGGAGCCCAGGCATCGCGCCGCCATTCGCGCGCTGGCCTCGCTGCACGAGCAGAGCGGGCGGTGGGCGAACGCGCTGCAGATGCTGGAGCGCGAGGCCGAGCTGGAGACGGACGTTCGCCCGGCCGCGGAGCTGCATCATCGGATGGCGCGGATTCGCGAGGAGCGGCTGCACGACTTTGCTGGAGCGCAGCAAAACGAGCAACGCGCGCTGGACCTGGTTCCGGGTTATCTGCCCTCGCTGCATTCACTGCGCGCCTTGTACCTGGCCGAGCACAACTGGGTCGGCTACGAGCACACGTTGATCGAGGAAGTGGAGCACGCGCCCAATCCGGAGGCGAAGCACCGCGCGGCGATCGCGGTGGCCCAGCACGTGGTCGAGCGCCGGGGCGACGCCAGCGCGGCGACGCCCTGGTACGAGGAGGCCCTGCGCGCCTATCCGGATTCAATCGAGGCCGCGGCGCCGCTGGCGGACGTCTATCTGGCCAGGGAAGACTGGGCCCGAGGCGAGAAGATGCTGGAGATCGTGGTCGAGCAGCTGATCAAGCGCCGCACCGCCAATCCCAGCGCGCACGCGCCGCCGGAGCTGTGCGAGCAGCTCTGCCGGTTCGCCGGCGTGGCCCGGCGCCTGGAGAAGAAAAAGAAAGCGCTCACCGCGTACGAGGAAGCGACGCGCCTCGATCCCGGTCATCTGGGCGCCTTGCGCGGGCAGGCAGAGGTGCTGTTCGATCTGGGCAGGCTGGAGGAAGCTCTCGAGAGCTACCATCGGATGATGGCCAAGCACCGGGGCGAGCTGTCCGCTCAGGAGAAGGTGGACGTCTATTTCCGCCTGGCGGGAATCGAGAAGTCGCTGCGCAAGCCGGATGCCGCCTGGGGTTACCTCGAGCACGCGCTGGGGATCGATCCCAATCACGTGCCATCGCTGCGCGCGCTGATTGCGATCGCCGATCGCGCGGGGCAATTCGATTCGGCGGCCGCGCATCGGCAGCACCTGGCGGAGGTGCTGCAGGGCGAGGAGCGATTCCAGGTCTGCGTCGAGCTGGCGATGCTGGCGCGGGAAAAGCTCTCCAATCCTCGCCTGGCGGTGGTCGCGTACCTCAAGGCGCTGGAGGTGAAGCCCGATGCCTGCGCGGTGTTGGAGGCGCTCTACGAGACCTACCGCGATTCCGCGCAGCCGCACCGCGCTGCGGACGTGCTGGATGCGCTCCTGCGGCACCCCGAGGTTCAGGCGAACGGCGCTCGATCTATCCAGCTTCGACTCGCACTGGGGGAAATCGCGGCCACCAGGCTCGGAGACGTGGACCGGGCCGCTGCCGCTTTCAGCGCGGCGCTGGAGACCGATCCTCTGTGCGCCGATGCGCTGCGAGCCCTGGAATCGATGCTGCGCGTGCAGAAGCGCTGGCGCCCGCTGGAACAGGCATATCTCCAGCTCGCCCAGCGGCTCGACGGCGATGGGCATCGCGCCCTGCGCGGATCGATCTGGCGCGCGCTGGCCGAGCTGCGCCTGACGCAACTGCAGGACCGCGCATCGGCGCTGAATGCGTACCAGGCCGCCGCCGCCGATTTGCCCGGGGATGCGCGCCTCCAGGAGACCTTCGCCGATCTGGGGATCGATGCGCTGGGCTACGAAGATGGCGCCATGGCAGCGTACCTGCGCGCTCTACCCGCGATGGCCGATCCGGCCAAGGCGTGCAGCGCCGCGGCGCGCCTCGCCGCCCGGCGCAAGAATGACGACGCCGCCTACCTGGCGGCGCGGATGCAGGAATGCTTCTTCGGTCAGATCGGGCCCGCCGACCGGAAGCTGCTGGAGAGGCTGGCGGCGCGGGCCAGCGTCCGATCCCAACCGCAGGACACCGTCTCTGATGGACTGTGGAAGGCTCACCTGCTCCACCCTGCTGTCCGCGGTCCCCTCGGCGAATTGATGGCGGTGCTGTTCCACCAGGCCGGTGCCAAGTACGCCGCGTCGCTTTCCGAATACCGGGTGAATGCCAAGAAGCACCGGATCGATCTGTCCGCCGCCACGGAGCCCGTGCTGCAGCACCTGCGCGTCGTGGCGCGGCTGCTCGGGATCGAGGGCTTCGAGCTGTACTCGCCGTACCTCGCCGGTCGGGAAAGCAACACCGGGTGGAGACCGGTGAATCTTCTGCAGCTCGGCCGCGGCGCCGAAGAGGCACCCGACCGAACGGTGGCGTTGGCGATCTGCCAGACGCATCCGTTCAGCCTGGTAGCGGGCGGCCGGTTCTTCGACGAGCAACCCGCGGCGGAGCTGGATCTGATCGTCGGAAGCACGCTGGCGCTGATGCGCCCCGAGCTGGCCCTGGCCCAGCGACTGCCGATGGAACGGCTGCAGGCGGTGCTTCAGGCTGCGGTTGGACTGTCCTCGGACGCGGTGCTCTTCGAGGTACCGGAGAAGGAGCTTCGGAAAGAACGCAAGGCGCTGGAGAAGCTGCTCGACGAGGCGGGGCGAGCAAAGCTGGAACGGGCGGTCCGCGCCTGCGCGAAAGTCGACGCCCGGGGCGATCTCCCCGCTTTCCTGCACGGTGTGGAGCTGACCGCGCTGCGCACCGCGCTGTTCGTCGTCGGCGATCCCGAGCCGATCAAGCGAAAGCTGTTGGCGGAGATTGGGCCCGGGGCGAAAATGGATGCGCACGTTCGCGAGCTGATCGCCTTTGCCCTCTCCGGGGATTTGGCGGCGCTGCGAGCGGAAGTGGGCCTCGCGCTCGCCGCGGCCTAACGCAACCGCTCGCCCCGAGCGCAGGGCGCAGCCCGTAGTCGAGGGGTCGCCCCCGCTCACCCCGAGCGTAGGGCGCAGCCCGTAGTCGAGGGGTCGCGAATGGTCGCCCTCGACTACGCGCCTTCGGCGCTACGCTCGGGCTGAACGGGGTGCTCTCGACTCCGCTTCGCTACGCTCGGGCTGAATGGAGTAGCCGCGGCACAACGCTGGGGCTGACCGGAACGACTCACTCCTGTTCCCCGCCGTTCTTCCGCTCCAGCTCGCTGACGATGCTGTGCAGATCCTCCTCGGCCGTTGGGATCACCAGGACATCTTCCTGCTCCGCCAGCTTGGGCTGCGGTCTGGATGCAGGTGCCGGTTTGCCTGCTGGACGGCGCGGCCGATTGAGCGGGATGGGCTCCGGCGCCTCCACCGCCAATTCGCCGGCTGCCGGTGCTCGTTTGAGCTGCGCCCCCGGCGCAACTTCCGTCGTCTCCCGAGGCGCGATGTAAAAATCGGCGCGCCGGTCCAGCCACTCGCGGTAGCGGGCAAACGTCCAGCAGCCCTCCTGACCTCCGCTCTCCAAGGCGGAGGCCAGCTTGTAGAAGTGCCCCTGGCGGATCATCGCCCGGACCGGAGTGGAGGCGATCAGGATCTCGCACTCGGGGACCCGGATCTTCAGCTCGGGTTGATAGCGAAGGCGTTGAGCCACGGCGCCCAACAGGCAGTCCGCCAGCTGGGCAGCGATCGCATTCTGGATCTCGGCGGGGAAGGCGTTGACCAGCCGTTGCAGCGCCTCCGCCGCGGTGGCGGAGTGAACCGTGGCCAGCACCAGATGACCCGTCTCGGCGGCGTTCAGCGTCAGCCGCATGGTCTCAGGATCGCGCATCTCGCCCACCATCAGCACGTCCGGGTCTTCTCGCAGCGCATCCAGCAGCGCCTGCTCAAAGGACGGCGTGTCGCGGCCCACTTCGCGTTGGCGAATGAATGCGTGGCGCGGGACCAGGTCGTACTCGATCGGGCTCTCCAGGGTGAGCACGTGGCGCGCTTCGCGGAGGTTGATCTCCTGGATCAGCGCCGCCAGGGTGGAGCTCTTCCCCGAACCGGTCGGGCCGCTGACCAGCACCAGGCCATAGGTGGGCGTCACCAGCCGCGCCAGATCCGGGTGCAGGTTCAGCGTGCGCAGCGTGGGCTGAAAGGATGAAAGCAGCCGGATGGCCATCCCCACTCCGCGCGCGGTGCGCAGCACGTTGATCCGGCAGCGGACGCCCGCGAAGACGCGGGAGAGATCGGACGACCACCGTTCCTCGAATTGAGGCCATGGCGCCTCGCCGATCAGCTCGCGAGCCGCCGCAAGCAGCGCCCTGGCCGGAATCGGATCGCCGAAGGTGGCGAGAGATCCGCGAACTCGAATCGCCGCAGGCAAGCCCGCCTCCAGGTGCAGGTCGCTCGCACCTTGTTCCTTAGCCGTGGCGATCAGCGATTCCAGATTCATGTTCGCCTCCAGAACAAACTTCCCGGCCCATCTCCAAGCTGATTCTGTTAACTCACATGGCTGTCATACGATTGCAGCGGAAGATCGAGCGTGAAGGATTTACTTACTCCTGGCCTGAGCGGCCGACCAGCCGACGCAACTGCATCCATCGCGGAGAGGAGATGGAGCGAGTGTCCGGTCTGCGGTAGCCGCTCCAGCGAGCCGTACGTCGCGTTCGACGAAGTCGCCTTCGTGCGCTGTCAAGGTTGCCCGACGGTATTCAAGTCCTTCGAGTCCAGCTCGCTGCGCGCCCCGGATTTCTACGAGCGCGGTTATTTTCACGGCCGGCGCTCCGGCCGGGATCGCCGGTTCGCCCATCGCGTTCGCAAGGCCCGGCGGTGGATACTCTCTGCGCTGGAGCAGGTGGAGGCGCGCTCGCTGCTGGATATCGGGTGCTCGTTTGGGTACGTGATCGAGGCGGGGAAGAGACTCGGCCTCTCGAGCGCGGGTGCAGACATCTCCGCTTATGCCGTGCAGGTTTGCCGCGCTCGCGGTTATCGGGCGGAAGTGGGGAGCCTGGAAGAGCTCCCCTTCCGCGATGGCGAGTTCGACATCGCGATCATGAAACACGTCCTGGAGCACACCCCCACGCCGCGCACTGCGCTCGAGGAGGTTCGCCGCGTGCTCTCGCCCGGCGGAGCGGTGCTGATCGCGCTTCCCAACCTTCTCTATTGGAAAGGCCAGTACCGCCGGCGCGAACACCGCTACTTCAGGCCCGATGATCTGGGGCAGCAGCATTACGTGTATTACACCCGCGACAGCCTTGCCCTGCTGCTCCAGAGAGCCGGTTTCGAGGTGGTGTTGAGCTCCAAGGCCCACTACCGGCGCAAGCGCGCGGGCAATCATCTGGTCGGCCGCGGCCTGGAATCGCTGCGCTTTGCGGCCCTCGCCTCGTGGCAGGCGCTCGCGCGCGGCTTGCTGCTGCAGCGGGAGCTCTTCACCATCGCAGTGAAGCGTTGATTTCAGACCGGCCGCACCGGCTCCTGCTCGCCGCGAAGCTTCTTGATGACAGCGGATAGACTGCGAATGGCCACCCTCACGTCGGAGGAGGCAGCGACCAGATTCTGATCCAACGTTTCGATCCGGCCGCGCGCCTGCGCTTCCAGCCGTTGCGCTTCCTCCCGGTCGCCAGCGGCACCCGCCTGACGCGAGCGCGCCAGATCGAGGTGTCCGTGCGAAAGCTCGGCCTCCGCTCGCACCAGGGGATCATCCATCTCCGCCACCAATGCATCCACTCTTCCAAAGTCGACCCGGGCCTCCTCGAGCTGAGCCAAGGATGCGCAGACCCCGCCCAGATGAGCCATGGCAATGCACGACTGCCGCCGGTCGCCGGCCTCCTGGAGCATGGTGACAGCTTTTTGCAAGCAGGCCCGAGCCTCCTGAAGGAAACCCTCTTCCCACAGCGTGCTGGCCAGATAATCGAGGCTCATTCCCTCGTACCGCTGATCGCCCACCTCGCGCAGCGCCGCGATGCACTTTTCGAATTGACTGCGCGCCGTCGCCAGCCGCAGCTGATCGCGGTGCAAGAGGCCGTAGTTGCCCTCGAAGATTCCCTCGTAGCGCCGGTCGCCCACTTCGCGAAAGATCTTCAGCGCTCGCTCGTAGTGCAGCTCTGCATCGCGGTGCCGTCCGAGCTCGTAGTCCAGGATGCCGGTGTTGCCGGCCAGATAAGCTTGGAACCACGGATCGGCGATGTTCATCCTGGCCGCCGACTGAATGGCCGCTTGCGATTCCGCCATTCTCCCCTGCTCGCGGTGCAGAATCGACAAGTCGACCAGCAAGGTTCCCTCCAGCAGGCGATCTCCGGCCGTCAGAGCCATCCGCTGGGCGGTCTCCAGCTCGCCCATCGCTTCCGCGATTCGCCCACGCCGCTGAAACAACTGGCCGCGGAGCCGGACTACCCTGGCGCGCAGAGAGGGATCGATCTCCAGGCCACTGCTTGCAGAAACCGCGGCATCGAGCATCGCTTGATGGGCCTCCACCGGGCCGCGGGTGACCAGAATCGGATCCAGGTACAGCGCCAGCTTGAGCACGGTGGAGACGCTGTCGTCGGTCCGCGGGGCGCGATGGCATTCCCGCTCGAAGGCGCAGAGCAAGTTTTCCCAGTCCAGGGCCATCGAGCGCAGCGCATCCACGCCGCCGTGTTGATGGATTACCGCATGCCAGCGCTCCGCCATGGTCAGGAAGTACCGCGTGTGTCGCAGACCGACTTGCGACTCACTGCCCGAGTGCGGCAGTTGCTCGGAGACGAACTCGCGGATCGCCTCGTACATCCCGAAGCGCAGCTCCCCCGCCTTCCCTTGATAGGTGCGCAGCAACGACTTCTCCCGAAGAGCTTGAATCAAGTCCAGAACCATCGGAGTCGGCCGCGATTGAAAGCCGATCACCGCCTCCGCTGCATCGAGGGAAAAGCCCCCCCGGAAAATCGAGCACTGCTCCAATGCCTCTTTTTCCACCTCGGAGAGAAGCTCCCAAGACCACTGAATGGTGCCGCGCAGCGTGGCTTGCCGGGTGCGGGCGCCCCGGACTCCGGCGGTGAGGAGCGCGAGCGGTCGCTCCAGCCCCTTGGCCACTTGAGCCGCGCTGAGGACGTTCATCCGCGCCGCGGCGAGCTCGATCGCCAGTGGGATTCCTTCCAGCCGGCGCACGATCTGCGCGATCGCTCGGGCCTCCGCCGCGTTGGGCGAGTAGGACCAATCTCGCACGGAGCGGACGCGCTCCAGGAAAAGCTTGACCGAATCGGACTTCTCGATCAGCTCCACGTCGACGGCGTCAGGAGCTGGAACACCGAGGGGCGGCACCTCCACTTGTCGCTCCGCGGGAAGCCGCAGCAGCTCGCGAGAGGTCACCAGGAAGCGCGCCTCCGGCGCCATGTCCACCCAAACACCCAGCGTGGTCGGCGCGAGCTGCACCACCTGCTCGAAGTTGTCGAGGATCAAGAGCAGGGGACCGCGGGCGGCCAGCGCATATCCCAACTGCGCGACCTCGCCTTCGCTGGAGGTACCGGTCGCCAGGGGAACCCCAAGAAGCTGAGCCACGGCGTTGAGCATGCCATCGAGGGCCTTCACCTCGCTCAAGTCGCAGAACCATGTTCCTCCCCGCCCCTCGCCGGAGAAGCGGTCCACCTGGGTGATAGCGAATTCTGTCGCCAGGCGGGTTTTCCCCACGCCGCCCGTTCCCAAGAGCGTGATGATCGGCGCATCGGCCCGGTCCAGCAGCGCGGTCAATTGATCGAGCTCGTGTCGCCGCCCGATGAACTTCCGCGCCCGGCGCTCCACGTTGGTGGTGTGCGTGTCTTCGTCGCCGGGCGGGGGATTCTGGATGCTGCGCAGCTCGATCAGCAGCGCATCCATGGAAGGGTATCGCTCGTCCGGCTTGTTCTCCAGGCCGCGCAAGATGACCTCGCGAAGCCGGCTGGGGACTCGCCTCCCGAATCGCGGCGTCTTCACCCTTCCGGCCAGCACCTCGCGCATCAGGATGGAAACGTCCTCACCCGCGAACGGGCGCTCGCCGTGGACAGCTTCGTAGAGCGCGACGCAGAAGCTGAACTGGTCCGAGCGAGAATCCACCGCTTGCCCCTGCCATGCCTCGGGGGCCATGTACGCAGGCGTTCCCACCATCATCCCCGCCCGCGTCAGCTCCAGGGCCAACTCGCCCGAGCCGGTTCCGTCCGCGCTGGGCCGAGGCGCGTCCGCAGCCAGCAGCTCGCGATCGGTCGCCCGCGCCAGGCCGAAGTCCACCACCCGCACCCGGCCGTCGTTGGCCACCAGGACGTTCTCCGGCTTGAAGTCGCGGTGCAACAGCTGCGCTGAATGCGCGGCGGCCAGACCCCTGCCTGCCTCGATGAATATGCCGACGACCTCGCGCCACGAACGCGACCCCTCGGCAAGCCACCGCCGCAGCGTTCGACCCACCACGTACTCCATGGCAATGAACACCTGCCCGGAGAAGGTCCCCATGTCATAGACCGCGACCACGTTGGGATGGGACAGCCGGGCCATTGCCTGCGCCTCGCGGAGCAACCGCGCTCGACCCGTGCTTGAGTCATCAGCAACCGTTTCCGGCCTGACCAGCTTGATCGCGACTTTGCGATCGAGCTCCGAGTCGTGTGCGGAGTAGACGTCGCCCATGCCTCCGCTGCCGATGCGGTCCACGATCGCGTATCGTCCCAGGCGGGTTCCGCGGCCCAGCGACGCGCCGACCGGTCGGATGTTGACGACCGGCGTGGCCAGCGCCCCGGCGCTGGACTCCGTCCCCTGCTCGGACCTCACCACACCAGACGAAAGTGGAGCGGGTTGGTCCCGATCGAACGTCGAACCGTTGCCCGCCATTCGCGAGTCATTCTAAACCCAAGCGCGACCCGACGGCAGCTCGCGCAACGTGCGCTCAAGTGCTGACGCGGCACCGCGATTCGTTGGCGGAAGAAGTCGAGCGAAGTATCCACGCCAATTGCTGCCCAAAGCGATTACCGCCCCACACAAGCAGTTGAGAACCATCGGTCTGGATTGCGCACCAGGCGGCGTACTCCAGGATAATTTTCGTGCGCAACGCGAGCACAAAACGCGCGCGTAGTCTGATGTGCACAGGGCAAAAGCCCGGCAACAACTCGCATTTGTGTTTGAGACAGAATTGGCTCGCCGTTTGCCACGGGTGAATCTCTCAACCATTTATTTTGGAGAGCGATCGCATGCTGCGGCATCACAACTGCCTACAACTCCAGACTCGATCCAGACGTGCGGTCGCGCGGCGAAGCGCACTCGCCTTGTGGTGCTCGCTGTCGCCGGCTTGCGGCTTTTCGCAGAAGATTGGTGGGTGTGCTCCGGGGATACCTGCAGTAGCTCGGGCGACAATTGGGCGCTGGGCTGCAGTCAGCAGGCCGCCTGCGTGTTCACCGTGGCCGATCGGGATCTGATCGCGATTCGGGCACCCGCGCAGCTGAGAGAGGCCATCGCTGCGGACGTGAGCTGGTTGGCCACCGCTTATTCGAATTCCAAGTGATCACCATGGCGGATAGGGACGTGGCGGTCATTCGGGCACCGGTCAGCAGCAGAGCTCAGCTCAGCTCGGAGAAGCAACGCCTGGCAAGCGAGATTTGTAGCATCGCCTATCGCTTCTTCCGCTTTCCGCTCTTCGGCGGCGCGGGCACCTTCGGCTCCTTGTCGCGCCTGGGTTGCTCGCGCTGCGCAGCCGCAGACTTCTCCGCCGCGCTCGGCGATTTCTCCGAGCCAGAATGATCGGCGGGAGCTGCCGTCTCCGCCGCGGTGGGTGGCGAGGGTTGAACGCGATTCGCCGGCGCGCCGTGACCCAACAGCTGATGCGGCTGTGGAACGCCTCCGGGCGGCGGAGCCACCTCAGCGGTGTGTATCGGTCGGCCGATCTCTTGCGACACCTGTCCGGGTGGCGGCCCCGAATTCCAGTTGGACCCACCGTATGTCCCCTGCTGCGCCACCGGAGCGGTCGCGCTGAAGGCAGCATGATAATTCTGAACTGGAACGGCGTGATGGTAGTGGTCGGGCAGGACGAAGTGCTCCGTGGCGACGAAGCACCAGTAGGGATGATAGGTCTCGACCGCCAGTCGCGCGCTGGCAGGAGGCAACGGCGCCCAGCCGACGTAACCACCGCCGTAGCGCCAGGTCACCCATGCAGGTGCCCAGATGGTGTCCGGGATCCACACCCATCCGTATCCGGGATCGAGATACCAGCGGCCGTAGTGGAATGGCGCCCAGCCCCAGCTCCACTCCGTCTCGAATGACCAGCCATATGCGGTGTGGACCCAGTAGCCGCCCGGTCCGTAGGGCCGAAAACCGGCGCCCACGACGGCGATGCTCGGCCTCCAGACGCGGCCGTACTCGCCGAGGAAGACCCATTCGCCGTACGGCGCCAGCGCGTCGTAGAACACGGTGACCGAGGCGACGCCGCCATGGCTGGTGGCGCGTTCAGCAGTGGGGGCGTTGGTCTTCGAGCTGGTTGCGCAACCCACGAGGGCGCCGCAGCACGCCCACAGCAGCATCGCGATTCGCTTCATCGCTGGCTACGTCATCGCCTCTTCGTCGAGACCCAGGAGATCTTGACCGCTTTATCCAAGGGAGAGCTGGCGGAAGGCGCTTGGCTCGGTCGGGTTTGCCCAGGGGTCGACCCCGTCCCAATCACCTCCTGGGTGATCATCTCCAGCTCGCGTGCAAAGTCCTTGTCGATCGGACCGTACTCGTGCTCGAGATCCCTCATCAGCTTGGTGCTGGTCTTGAAGAAGTTGTCCACCGCAAATCCGCCGGAGTCGGTTGAGGACGTCGAGCGCTGAGCCGGAAGCGAGCACACCACGATTCCATCGGCTATCAGATCGAACACCACCTGCGCTTTGCGCTCCCAATCGTCTCCCCATTCGGTGCGCAGCTCCATCAGCGACACCGGACGACCGTTCCGATCCAACCTCTGCATCAGCGCGATCTCGCCGTTGGACAGGAGGCGTTCGATCTGCGGCCGAGGCGCGCGGCGCAGCCGCGCTTCGATCGGAAGGTGCTCGGGCATCTGCGAGATGGTTCGCTCCGCATGCGGATTGCAGGCGATGACCTTGCGGATCCACTCCTCGAACTTGCCACTGCCGCGCCATTCCTTGTCGAACACCAGCCCCACCGCGTTGTCCGCGCCGCCGTAGAGGCGGGCTACCTTGCCGATCATCGCCACCGGCTCGGGAATCGATGGATGCGTGATCTTCAACGCCAGCGATTTGCCGATTGGAAATGGGTAGTACCCGGCAACTCGACAACCGCCGAGACTGATATCGCGCGTGTGGCTGTGCCACGATTGAAATCGATCCCCGTAGACGACATCGCAGCTCAGATGCGCCCTGGGGAAACGCCGCCAGTTGTGGAGAACAACGCGATCGCTCATTCCTGGCTCCCTCGAGTGAGAAATGGGAGCGAAATGTTACGAGCCCCGTCGCTCGCTGACTAGGGAGGCACAGACCGCCTAGGTGAGACCTCTCCGCCTGTATGGAAAACGAAAGCCATCCTGCCAATGGCGACAGGATGGCTCTGCTCTGACTACCCACCGGATTTGACCGCTTGCGCGCAGCCAGAGCGCTTCAACTGAGGCGTTTGATTACCCTACTGCGGGCCGCCCTTTCGCGCCGGCTCGTTGGGCATCTGCGGCTTGCGGCCCGGGTCCGGATTCGATCCGCCCTGCCCTTGCCGCCAGCCCTCGCCCGGCTTGTTGGGGTCCTGCGGGTTCGGGCGTCTCTCGTCCATTCCACCCTGTTTACCAGGCTGCTGCGGCTTGCCCTGGCTCGGTTTGTTTTCCATTTCGATTCTCCTGTTTAGCTCGTGTGATTGCGTTCCTTGCAAGGGTCGCAGCTCAAAGCTCGGTATGCAGCGCGCCGGGCGCAAGTGTCAGGCGCATGTCTTCTCCCCGGCACAGCAGGCGTAGAGCGCCCCTACTTGTCGAGCGAACGAGCCCGTAAAAATCCGATGAAATGAAATCATTTTCGCGTTCGATGTCATGAATGACTCGTCAAGACGCGTGTTTGAGCAAGTGCGTGTCCGGCACGCAGCATGCACAAGTTGTCCTCGGCGTGGCGGTGGGCGGGCAGGGGTGGGTAGGTGGTGGGGTTGGGGCAGCTCGAAGGTCGCCTCGGCTGGTTTGGCGAGGTGGCCTTCGAGCTATTGTTTCTGGCCAGGCCGGCCGCCGAGGGCCGCCAAGTCGCCCCCCTCACGCCCAGCTATAGTGCGAGCGTGCGCACGTTTTCCCCCAGTGCCGCTGCGCCGCAGGCTCGAATCACCGCCTTCGACTGGCTGCGCGGGCTCGCGGTCCTGGTGATGATTCAGTGCCACGCGCTGGTGCTTCTTCAGCCCCGCCTTCGCGCCGGGCCGCTGTTCCGCGGATTGAATTTCATCGATGGTCTGGTCGCGCCGTCGTTCATACTGGCTGCCGGTTTCTCCCTCGCGCTGACGCAAGTGCGCGGCGCGGCGGCGGGCACGCGGCAGGCCAGGCTGCTCAAGACGCTGCGCCGGATTGCCGAGGTGCTGATCGTCGCCAGCCTGGTGAACTGGATGTGGTTCCCGATTCTCCACGAGCCGCGATGGCTGTTGCGAATCGACATCCTGCATTGCATCGGGCTTGCGCTGTTGATCGCGCTGCCGATCATGTCCGCGCTGGCTTCGCGGCCACGACTTCTGCGCTGGGTTGCGCTCGGTCTCGCGGCGATCGCTTTCGGCGCGGCGCCGTTGGCCGAAGGGGTCAAGGGTCCGCTCGCGAGCCTGGTGAATATCTCTACCGGATCGCTGTTCCCGCTGCTGCCCTGGGCAGGCTACGTGTATCTGGGCGCATCGGCCGGCGCCGTGGCAGCGTCTGGCGATCGGCGTGCGTTGGTGCGCTGGGTGCTCGGGCTGATGGCGATCGGCATCGCGGTATGGCAAGCGACCCCGCTCTTTCTACGACTCTATCCTCCGCATGTTTTCTGGATCACCGATCCGGCCAATCACGCGCACCGATGGGTGATCGTCTGCGCGTTGGTGCTGGTGTTGATGTTGGTCGAGCAGCTCGCCACCGCCGGCTGGCGCCGAGCGGTCCCTTTTCGTTTCGTCGAGGCCTTCGGCACCTCGTCGCTGGCCGCGTATTTCTTCCACCAGGCCATGCTCTATTACGAGGATTTCGGATTTTCGTTCAACAAGTGGTGGGGGGAGCGCTGCGGGTGGGGCAAGTACGCCGCGCTCACGGCGGCGCTGATCGGCGCCACGTTCGTGCTCGTCTCGATCACCGATCGCGTCTACGGTTGGGTCAACTCTGCGCTCGCCTCACGCGGATCGATCGAAGCCAAGCCAAAGCTCTCCGAAGGACATTGAGGAGCGCCTACTTTTGCTGGGCGGTTCCCCGCACCGGGCGGGCAGGTTTGCCCAAACCCACCACGCCCGCCGAGGCAAGTCGCCGGATCTCCTCCGCGTCGATCCCGAGCTGGCGCAGGATTTCTTCAGTGTGCTCGCCCACCTCAGGCGGCGGCGTGAAGCGCGGCTCCGGATCCATCTCGTCCATCTTGATCGGCGTTCCCAGCACCCGGATCGTCCCCAGCGCCGGGTGCTCCATCGGTACCACCATCTTCCGCGCCAGCAGCTGCGGGTGCGCCAGGGCGCGAGGGAGATCCGGGATCGCCCCGGCCGGAATTCCCACCTCCTCCAGCGCCGCGACCCATTCGGCCACTGTCCTGGTGGCGAAAGGGACGCTCAATTTCTCCGCCAGCAGCTCCCGGTTCTCCACGCGCGCGCGGTTCTCTTTGAAGCGCGGATCCTCGGCTAGCGGGCGATTTCCGATCAGCTGGCACAGCCTCTGAAACTGCCCATCGTTGGCGGCAGCGAGATTGAAGTAACCATCGCTGGCGCGGAACGTCTGGTACGGAGCGATCGAGGGATGCCGGTTGCCGACCCGGCCAGGGTTGAGGCCGGCGATCAAATGCGCCGAGGCCTGGAAGGTGAGGGCCTGGACGGTGCTGTCCAGCAGCGAGATGTCGAGGTATCGACCCTTGCCGTCCCGCTCGCGCGCAAAGAGCGCCAGGTAGATCGCTTGCATCGCGGTCATCCCGGTGAGGATGTCCGCGATCGCCACGCCGACCTTGGTGGGGGAACCGTCCGGCTCGCCGGTCAAGTGCTGCAGGCCCGAGAGCCCCTGCGTGACGACGTCGTATCCGGCCAGGCGCGAGTACTCGGGCAATCCCTCGTGACCGAATCCGCTCACCGTGCAGTAGATGATGCGGGGGTTGATCTCGCGCAGCCTCTTCGGACCGAGCCCGAGCCGCGCGCCCACTCCCGGGCGGAAATTCTCCACCACGATGTCGCTGGTTCGCGCGATTCCATACACCAGCTCCAGCCCTTCCTTGTGCTTGAGATTGACGCCGATGGACTTCTTGTTGCGGTTGATGGCCAAGAAATAAGTCGAGATGCCCTCGACGAACGGCGGCCCATACCTGCGGGTGTCGTCGCCGGCGACGGGCTCTTCCACCTTGATGACTTCCGCGCCCATGTCCCCGAGGCTCATGGTGCAAAAGGGGCCGGCCAGAACGCGAGAGAAGTCCAATACCCGGATGCCCTGGAGAGGTTTCATGAGCACGACCTAGGCCAAGCGTTGGCCGTCGCGCAAGTCACCTCTCGGGCCGGAGCTCGCTTCCCGCTCGCGGCGCGTTCCACGCCGGGCGTTGGCTCGAGGCTAAGCTGCCGCGGGTCCGTCGTCTTCGGGCAACGAGGGAGTCTTCGCCGCCGAATCATCGCTCTGCTTGAGCATGCCCGTTGCATCTGAGGAAGGATCCTTGGGCACGCCTGCCACCGCTCGGCACCCGCGGCACCAGGGCTGATTGCGGATCGCCCCGTCAGCCATCCTTCGCAGGCCGAACTGCATCAGTGGCTTGACCCGGCGGCACTTAAGGCACATCAGCGTGATCAAGACTTCGTTGCCGTCCGCGTCGTAGACAGCCGACTTGCGCCGCCCCCTTCTTCCCGGCTCGCGCGGCTCCTTCGTCTTGGGCGCAGGCGGCGGAACCATCGGCGTCACTTTGTAAAGCATCACTCCTCCTGTCATCCGCTCGTGCCGAGCGTAGGGTCACCACGGGTGACCCGGAGTCGAGGCATCGCTCGAATCCTGGAAACAACGACGGCGCGCGCACAGGCTACCGATCCGGTCTGACACCCTTTTGGCGAACGAGGCAGCGCGCTTTTCACGGCGGTGACTGAAACGCGAGATTCACGACGGAAGGCTCTATCGGCTCTGGCAGCTCAGCCTGACATCAGTTGCTCGAAGCGTTGGCTCGAGTCGTCTCCCGTCCGTCCAGAGCCGAACCCCAGCAGGTGGTCGCGTCGTCCAGGAACTTCACCCGACCCGGCTTGGGCGCGATCAGGTCCTGCTTCTTTTTCTCCCAGTACGCAACCATTGCCTCCAGAAAGTTCAGCTCCCGGGCGGTACCCATCTCGATCCGGCCGGGCGGCAGCGAGGAGAGGACCGGAGCCAGCCCGTCCCCGCCGCGGGCCAAGAAGTCCGGCATCACCACGCGGTACTTCCTCTCCAGCGCAATCGGTTTTCCGTCGGCAAGAGTCACGGCCTTGAGCCGTCCTTGCCCCGGACACTGCGAGAGCGTCACCTTCAGCCCCGATTCGGAGTAAACACCGCGCCTGGCGTTGTAAGCGGCGCGCACCAGCCGATTCAGCTCCTCGCCGGTCACCACGACCGTCGCGATGGTGTTTTCGAACGGCAACACCTCGTAGGCTTGACCGTAGGTCAGCTCGCCGGCTGGAATCTCCGTGCGAACCCCACCCGGATTGACCAGCGACACGTCGGCGTTCTCAATCTCGCGCAAGGTATCTGCAAGCATGTTTCCGAGCGGGCTCTCACCGTCGTATTTTCGCGCCAACGTCTGCGGTACCTTGACTCCGAGCTTCCGGTTTTGCGCGGCGACCACCTGCGTCTGCGCCGGCGCGAGAAGCCTCGCCAGCTCCTGGTCAGGGACAACCGGCCTACCCAAGAAGGTCGCGGGCACCAGCTCTACGCGCTCGCTCTGGCGCAACGTCCTGGCATCGCACGAGTGAGTCGTGGCGTCGACTCGCGGGCAGATCGGAATCACCGGCTTGAGCACGGTGCGATCCGCCAACACCGTCTTCTGCTTGGGATCCACGAACAGATCGATGGTGCCGAACGTCTCCAGCATGCCCCAGCTTTCGATCACCGGCGTACCGTTGATGAAATGTCCGATGCTCTGGTGCGTGTGGCCGGCGACCACGGCGTCCAACGTACCCGGAGCAAGCTCTTCGAGCATTTCGAAGATCTCGCCGTCGTTGCGATCGCAGGTCCCCAGGTCCTTCGGGTTGTCGATCTGCATGCACTTGCCGCCCGCGTGCGCAACGGCGATCACCAGATCCGCGCCAGCTCGGCGGAGAGCCCTGGCGGCTGAACCTGCCTCGGGCGCCAGGCTTCCGAATCGCAGCGCCGCCACGTTCGCCGGATTGGTCGTCTGGGGCGTGAAGGGCGTGCTCAGGCCGAGTATCCCGACCTTCAACCCCTTCACCTCGAAGATCATCGTTCCGTCGTTGCCCAGCCACGCCGGATGCGCGCCGCTGCTGACCTCGGTGATGTTCACCGACAGGAACGCAAACTTCGCCTGCTGGATTCTCGCCTTCAGCGCGCCGAGCGGATCCTGGCCGGGCTGCGTCGCGACCACGGCCGGCCCCACCGGGCCGTAGTCGAACTCGTGGTTGCCCACCGCAACCGCCTTGTAGCCGAGGTAGTTGAACGCATCCACCACCACCGCACCCTCGGTCAAGTTGGAGACCAGCGTGCCTTGGAACAAATCGCCGCCGTCCAGCAGGATCACGCCTCCGGGATTGTTCGCCCGGATGTTCGCCAGATATCCAGCGAACGTCATGGCTCCGCCCTGCTCGACGAGCGAACCGTCGCGCAGCTTTGCCGTCTGAGGGAAAACATGGCCGTGGACGTCATTGGTCGCGACGATCGTCAGTCGGATCGGCGCGCTCTCCTGATCCGGATTCGTCGAAGCGAGCGTGCTTCCATTCCCGTTGCTCTGGGTGGTGCGGCAGGCAGTCGAGATCGCGACCGACAACACGAGAAAACTGCGGAGGAATCGGGGAGCGAGCATGCGCGTGTCGAGCTGTAGCTGGCCTAGCCCCTTAACCCACTGTGCTCCGGGGCGCAACGCTCAGCGGGCCCGTTCCCATACGTCGAGGTCCTGATCGACCCCTGAAGGGAAGCGCTGGACGAAATGGGCGGCCAGCCACTGCTGCGTTTCGCGCGAAAGCTGCCAGCGCCCGCGTCCTCCCATTACGACAAATCTGCACGCGTCGAGCAGCCTCTGAATCTGCCGCTGCGAAGACGGGCTCTGGAACGCCCCGCCCGTGTCGGCGAAGCGCTCGCCCGAGCGGTAGGCGTCCAGCAGCATCATCGCGTACGGGTCGACGGCCAGAGGTTGGCCGGGAATTCGCGAAGGGAGCAGATCGCCGGCGATGCCCCAGGCCGGCTCAAAGGCAATCACGCAACTGTTGTTGGGAATGGACTGCCGCAGGTACCGACCCAGCGTCACCAGAGTCAGGGAATGTTGGCGACCGTCGAGCCAAGCGCGCCGGCCCTCGACGAAAAGGCCCAGGGTGATCAGCGCTGCCAGAGCAACCGCCATCGCCCTGCTCTTTCGCAACTTCGCCGATTCCCAGAGGGCGGCGCAAGCCAATCCTGCCAAGGCCGATTCCGCGACCGCGAGGTGCGCGTTGTACTGGTCCCAGTACGTGGCGGAGAGCAGAAAGCCGGTTGTGATCAGAATATAGGCGGGCGCGAAGAATCGTCCCGCGCGCGCCTGCGGAGAATCCGGGCCGGCAATCCGGCGAAAGGCAAACCCAATCCCGAGGAGGGCGAGGAGCGTCGAGGCAAATCGAACCGTCCGGAAGCGCGGAGTGAGCTGAATAGATCCAAGAATGGACCGCGCTCGATCAAACCACGCCAGCGTACCGTCCCGCGGCCGCCAGAGATGGAAGGACACCGCATCCTCGGCGAACGAATCAAGCGCGAGCACTGCCAGCGGCGCGACGAGCAAGACGCAAACCGCGCCGGCGACAGCGATCAGAATCACGGCTTCGCGGCCTCGCCGCTTCGGTGAAAGCGTGGCCATGCAACTCGCCAACCACAGTGCGCCCCATAGCTTGACGGCGACGGCCGCCCCGAGCAGGGCGCCGGCGGCGACGAGCTGCCCCGTGCTGCGTTCGCGCGGGCGAAGCCACACCCAGGCAAGCAGCAGGCATACGAGGTTCAGCACCGGCTCCAGGAAAGGTCCGCGCTCGACCGTCACCACGTCCGGATAGACCGCGTAGAACGCCGCGGCCGCCAGTGCCGCCACCGGTCCCGCGGCTCGGCCCACCACGCGGCCCAACAGCGCGATGTTGATCGCTCCAACGAACGTCGCCACCCACCGCGCCGCGCCGAAAGCGGACGCCGGCTCGATCAAGCTGGCCAGCCATCCCATGGGTGCGAGGAAGTAGAGCAGCCCGGGCGGATGGACGAAGACGAAGTCGCGATACGGCAGCATTCCGCGGACCAGCAGCGCGGCCGAGGAGAAGTAGACGCCCTCGTCGTAGTCCACCGGGAAACCGAACGCCCCGCCGCCGCGCATCAGCGGAGCGGCGCGAAGGAGCCATCCCACTCCGACAATCACCGCCAGGCGGATGGCGGCCTTTTTCGCTTCGGCACCCTGCTCAACCGGCTCCATCCTTTCGCGCTCGCTCAGTTCAAGTGCCAGTTGTACGCCGGGTCCGGAGCACAGCTTCCATCGAAGATCCGCACCAGCACGAAGTTGGAATCCGCGGCCTGGATGCTCCCGGACACGGCACCCCGCGCCGCGATCACGTAATTGAACTGCCGCGAGCTGGCCGGCGGTCCGCCTGGCCCGTAGAGCGGAACGCGCCGATGCAGATACGTAAAGCCACCCAGGTAGTCGAGGTCGTTGGTCAGCACCTTCAACCCGCACAAGTCGGGAGCGCCGTGCGCCGAGAGCAGCAACCGATTCTCCCGTCCACCGGCATCGAAGGCGCTTCGCGTCCCGGGCGGTCGCTCGTATAGACCCAGCTTGCCGAAGGTGAGCTGGCGAAACGTGGCCAGCGAGTACGCACAGGACAGGAGCACGGTCAGCGGCGCGGCCCACTGAAGCAGCCGGCTCCTCAGATTCAGAATGCGCTGGAGTCCCACTGCAGCCAATGCGCACAGCACGGGAAGCAGGGGCATCAGGAAGCGCAGCTCCTTATGCGGCGAGAGCCAGTGGGGGACGAAAAACAACAGCGCGATCAGCCACAGCCCCGGAGCGGCGGTGATCGCCAGCAGCGACAGCGCGGCGATCAGAATCCAAAGCGGCCCCACCGAGCTGAGCAGCGCGGCCGTGTAGTACGCCGGTGGGGCAGTTCCAAAATCCTGCGCGCGGCCCTCGACGAGATTGAAGTGCAGGTAGGCGAGCGCCGAATGAAACCAGCTCCCCCAGGCAAGCTTGTCCAACAGGCCGAACAGCGCGGCCCACAGCGCCAAAACCGCAACGACTTGCAATGCCGCGCGCCGTTCGCCCCGGAAGAGCAACGCGATTGGAACGGCCAGGCAGAACAGCGCGCACTGCAGCCGAAGCAGGACCGAGAGGCCGAGAAGCGAGGCGCCCAGCCAGAGCTTCCATTGCTCAGCCGCTCGGGCGCGCTCGCCATCGGCTCCTTGACTGCGATCGCGACCGTCGGGGGCATCAGATTCCGAGGCGGTCCCTCGACTACGCCTTCGGCTACGCTCGGGACGAGCGGGGGGACGCAAACAGAGGGCGAGCCCCGCCGCCGCCGGAAGCGCAGAGGCCGTTTCGCTCATCGCCCTCGGCGCGAAATAGATCGCAAGCCCCATCAAGGCGAACATCGCCGAGCCACAAGCGGCAGCGAGCTTTCCGGCGCCGAAAGCCAGCGCCAGACGATAGATGGCCCATGATGTCACAATCCCCACCGCGCAGAAGACGATGCGGACCAAGGGGAGATACAGCCGCGGGGAATCCAGGCCAATCGCGGACGCGCCCTTCAAGACGGCGGCAATCAGAGTGGGGAAAGCCCAGGAGCGCGCTCCCTGCAGAAACTCCCAGGCCAGAAGGCCGTACCCAAACGCCAACTGGTGCGCGGGCTCGAGCGACTGGTAGATCTCATCCGGCCAATGGATCCCATCGTCCGTCAGCGCGAACCAGATTCGCACCGCCAGGCCCAACGCGGCCGCCGCGGCGAGCAGAACCGCCGCCGGATGCGACCGGACCCCGGTGCCCATCTCGCCCCTCATCGGCGCTCTCATCTTGGCCGCGCTCGATGGGGCGAGTCTCTGGAAAAAGGGATGCCCGATGATCATGGCGCGTGATCGAGAACCGAGCGGTACAGGCCGATGGTCTCCTTCGCCGCCGTTTGCCAGCGGAAGCGCCCGGCCCATTCCCGCCCCGCCGCGACGCGCGCCCGCCGCTCTGATTCCGATCCCATCAGCAATTCGATGGCGCTGGCGAGCCCCTCCGCATCGCCAGGATCGATCTGCATCGCTGCCTCGCCGCATACTTCGGGCAACGCGCCTGCCGAGGAGACGACAGTCGGAACTCCCAGCCGCATTGCTTCCAGCGGCGGCAACCCGAAGCCCTCGTAGCGCGACGGAAACGCGAACACCGTCGCTCGCCGCATCAGCGCATAGAAGATGGGCTCCGATTGGTAACCCAGCGCGCGGATGTCGAGCCCGCTTGATCGCAGGTGGGCAATCCGTTTGGCCAGCGCTTCGGAGCCGTACCACTCCTGCCCGACCAGGAGCAGCGGAACGGCCTTGCCGCGCGCGTGGAGAACAGCGCATGCGTTGAGCAGGAGATCGATATTCTTGCGGACGTCCAGGGCGCCGGCGTGGAGGACGTATTGGCGTGGCAAGGCAAGTGCCTGGATGAACGCCGCCCCGGCTGCGTCCGGCTCGGCAATCCCATCCACGTGATCGACGCCCAGATGGATCACCGTGAGCTTGTCCCGGTCCACGTCGAACCGGGCCGCGAGATCGTCGCGCGTCCGGTGGCTGACGCAGATCACCCGATCGGCGATCCGCAGGCTGCGCGCGAGCCACAGTCGGAATTGCCAGCGGAACGCGAACGAGACAGTGTCCGGCAGCAGGTCGGGAATCAGATCGTGAACGGTAAGCACCAGGCGCTTGCCGGGAATGCGCACGGGCGGCAGATTGAAATTGCAGACCGCGTGAAAGATGGGCTCATCGACCGAATCGAGAACGGAAGACAGCTGCGCCAGGAAATACGCCGTTCGACCCATCGCGCCGCGCGGGTGCTCGCCGGAGTGCCGCGCGCCGATGCGGCGGACCGGTACCCCCTCGCGTTCCATCGCCGCCACCAGGTTTCGCGTATAGAGGCCGATTCCGGTGGTGGGCTCGTCCCAAAGCGATGCGTCGATCGCCACGGAAATTTTCCGCTGCCTCGCCTCGGCCACCGCTGCCCTATAGCACGGCCGCTGTGCTAATCAGCGGCCAGCGATGGCCGTTCATCAGCTCGTGCCCAACTTCGTTTCCGGCGATGCCACCGGACAAGCGGCGGTGCAGTTCCAGGCGATCCTGCGCCGGCTCGGCCATTACGGAGAGCTGTTTGCCGAAGAGGTCGAACCGGCGCTCGCGTCCTGGGTGAAGCCGGCGCGCGCGCTGAGGCCGCGCAAGGATGACTGGGTCTTGTACCACCACGGCATCGCTTCGCCGCTCAGCGGCGCGCTGCTCCATCTGCCCTGCCGGCGCGGCGTGATCTACCACAACGTGTCGCCCGCCCGGTTTTACGAGGGCACGCCGCTGTGGGAGCCGCTGGTGGCCGGCCGCGCCCAGCTCGCGGCGATGGCGCCGCACGTGGATCTGGCGATCGGCGTCTCGGAGTTCAACTCCGCCGAGCTGATCGCCGCGGGCTACGGCAACGTTCATACGGTACCGCTGTTCATCGAGCCGCGGCGCTTCAGCGAAGACAAAGCGGATCGCACGGCGGCCGCGCGCCTGTGGCGGCCCTCGGCCACGCTGATCGCGGTGAGCCGCGTGATGCCGCACAAACGCTTCGAAGATGTCCTCGCGTTGCACCGCGAGGTGTTGCGGCTCCGCCCGGACGCGCGGCTGTTGATCGTCGGCGGGTATCAACCGGGAAGCGCGTATTTTCGCCGCCTCTGGCGGGCGGCGAAGCAGATTCCCAATGTTTTTTTTCTCGGCCGCCTGTCGCACGCTCAGCTGGTGTCGGCCTACCGCACGGCGTCGGTTTTCGTCTCGATGAGCGAGCACGAAGGCTTTGGCTTGCCGCTGTTGGAGGCGATGGCGGCGGATCTGCCGGTGCTGGCCTTCGCGGCGGCCGCGGTGCCCGAAACCCTCGGCGGCAGCGGCGTTGCTTTCGACGAGAAGAGGTTCGCCTTCCTGGCTGAGCTGGTGGACGAGCTGAACGAGAGCGCCGCGCTCCGCCAGGCCGTACTCAAGGGCGAGAGACGCAGGATGCGCGAGCTGTCCAGCGAGGTGAGCACGGCGCGGATGGCTGGCGCGCTGGGGCCGTCCACGCTGAAGAAGCAACGAGAGTCGAAGCAGCGGAGGCGCCCGCGCGTAGCGATCGTGGTGCAGCGCTACGGCGAGGTCACCGGTGGAGCGGAAAAGCACGCCGAGGAGATCGCCCATCGGATGGCGGAGCACTGGAACCTGACGGTGCTCACCAGCTGCGCGAAGGACCACCTCACCTGGGCCAATGAGTTTCCGGCCGGCGAGTCGCGCGACGGCTCTATCCGAGTCCTGCGCTTCCCCACCGTGCGCGGCCGTGAGATGAGGCGCTTCAACGCGCTATCGCGAGAGCTGTACAGCTCCGCGCAGGATCGCGTCCGCGAGGAGCAATGGATCTGGGAGCAGGGACCTCAGCTCCCGCAGTTGCTGCGACACTTGTCCGAATCCGGCGATCGCTACGATGGCTTCGTCTTCTTCACCTATCTGTATCTTCCGACCGCGTGGGGGCTGCCGCTGGTGGCAAAGCGCGCCCTGCTGGTGCCCACCGCGCACGATGAGCCGGCGCTCAAATTCGAGGCCTATGCGGACGCGCTCGCTCTTCCGCGCGTCTTGATGTGCAACACGCCGGAGGAGCACGAGCTGATCCACGCGCGATTTCCCAATCACGCCCGCTCGCGCGTCGTCGGCGTGGGCGTCGAGTCGCATCGCACCAGCCCGGCGCGCTTCCGCCAGAAGCACGCCATCGAGCGCGCCTATCTGCTGTACGTCGGGCGCGTGGAGCAGGGCAAGGGCGTCCCGCGCCTGCTCCAGGACCACGCCTCGATGCTCAGGAGAGACTCGCACGCGCCGGACCTGGTGCTGGCGGGCGACGCGAGCATGGAGGTCGGCGGCGAGGGCGTGCACTACCTCGGCCGAATCAGCGAGCAGGATAAGTTCGACGCCATGGCCGGAGCGCTGGCGGTGGTCATTCCTTCTCGCTTCGAGAGCCTCTCGCTGGTGGCGTTGGAGTCTTTCGCCCACCGCACGCCCGTTTTGGTCAACGGGCGGTCCGCCGTGCTGACCGGGCAGGTCCGGCGCAGTGGCGCAGGGTTCGTCTACTTCGATCGGCGGTCATTCGCCGAGGGGGTGCGGGAAATTGCGGCGGCACGGCGGCAGCTGGGCCGAAAAGCCGCGGCCTTCGCGCGCAAGCACCGCTGGCCCCGCGTCGTGCATGCTTATAAGCAGGAGATGCGCCGGATCCTGGAGACGAGCGGATGAAGCTCTTGGGTAAAGACATCAATGCGATCGAGCTCCTGGAGCAAATCGAGCGGCGCCTTCGCGCCAGGGGGCTCTCCGGCGAGCCGGTTTCTTCGGCGCCTCTGGACGGCGTTGAACCGCGCGTCGATCCGCTCTCCTTCAACCTCACGGCGCTGGAGGAGCATGCGGATCCCACGCGGCCGCTGCCCTTGCATACCCATCGCGGCGGATTCACCGGGCGCGCGCTGCTGTTGGCCAAATGGGCTTTTCGAAACACCTGCCAGATTTTCATCAACGAAGCGCTCGCCCGTCAGCGCGTCTTCAACGGGCACGTCCGCGATTCGTATGCCCAGCTGTCGGCGGAGGTGCTGAAGCTGCGCAAGGAGCTCGACGCGCGGAGCGCCGCCGAGCCTGAAAAGAAGACCCCCGCTCAGCGCAAAAAAACCCGCTCGCCCCGAGCGTAGCGACGCCAGTCGCGGAGTCGAGGGGTCGCCAATAATCGCCCTCGACTTCGCGCCTTCGGCGCTACGCTCGGGCTGAACGGGGACTTCGCGCCTGCGGCACTACGCTCGGGCTGAACGGTACGCTCGGGCTGAACGGGCTGCTCATCTCGGCGGCTGCGTCTCGGAAACCAACTTCAAAATTGCATCGGCGTGCTCGACCGCCTTCTTGCGCAGCACCTCTGGACCCGGATTCTCCATGTTTGGCCTGGCCAGCGCTTCAGCTTGGTGGACCTGCAGCATGGCAGCGAAAATATTTGCCGCCATCTTCGCACGCAGTGCTCGCTGAGTGTCGGTATCCATTTTGTTCTCCTTCCCTGAAGCCCACTGCAACCTCGCTAGGCAGCCAGCCCGCGATCGAATATGTAGAGAGGCTCGGTGATCCGCAATCTTCGAGAGCTATACCAATACCGAGCCCTGCTCTGGAGCTTGACCTTGCGCGAGCTCAAGGCCCGCTACCGCGGGTCGGTGCTCGGGTTCCTCTGGACTTTTCTCAATCCCACGCTGTTGATGCTTGCCTACGCGATGGTGTTCAGCGTGTTCATGAAGCAGCAGATGAAGAATTATCTCTTCTTCCTCTTCATCGGCCTGCTGCCCTGGATTGCCTTCTCCACCTCGGTGGGCGTGGGCGCCAGCGCGATCAGCGATCGCCGCGACCTTTTGACCAAGGTGCGTTTTCCGGCGCAGGTTCTTCCAACTACCGTGGTGGCCACCAACACCTGCAACTACTTGCTCTCCTTGCCGCTGATGATCGCGCTGGGCGGTTATTTCGGCATCTGGCCGTCTTGGCATTCGATCGCCTTTCCACTGATTTTGGCGATTCAAATCCTGTTCACGCTGGCCCTCTCCTATTTCATTTCCGCGCTCAACGTGGCGTTCCGCGATCTCCAGTACATCGTCGCCAACGTTCTGACGCTCTGGTTTTTCGCCACTCCCGTTCTGTACCCGCCGACGGCGATTCCAGCCGGGTTTCGGGAGATCGCGCTGCTGTCCAACCCGATGGCGGCCCTGGTCACATCCTACCAATCAATTTTCTATGAGCATGCGATCCCACCGCTGCGACCGCTCCTTGTCGCCCTGATCATTTCGCTGGCGCTGTTCTGGATATCGGCGCAGATTTTCGAGCGGCGCAGCGAAGAATTTGCGGAGCTGGTCTAGGGATGGCGGCGGCCTCCGACTCCAGCGAAGCGATCGTAATCCGGAACGTAAGCAAGCAGTTCCGCAAGAGCACCATCGCCCGGCATCACACCACCCTCAAATCAGAGCTGATCCGGCTGTTGCGAGGAGATAAGCGGAAAACCCCCAGCGAATTCATTCAATCGCTGCACGACGTGAGCCTGAAAGTGACGCGCGGGCGGACGCTGGCGATCGTCGGGCGAAACGGCGCCGGCAAGAGCACTTTGCTCAAGTTGATCACCGGAATTTATCGGCCCACCTCCGGGAGCATCGAGGTGAACGGCCGCATTTCCGCGCTGCTCGATCTCGGCGCGGGTTTTCATCCGGAGTTCTCCGGTCGGGAGAACATTCTGATCAACGGGATCATTCTGGGGATGTCGCGCAGCGAGATTCGAGGGCGGATGGAGCAGATCATCGAGTTCAGCGAGCTGGGGGAATTCATCGACGAGCCGGTGAGGACCTATTCCAGCGGAATGTACATGCGCCTCGCCTTCTCCGTGGCCACGCACGTGGATCCGGACATCCTGGTGATCGACGAGATCCTCGCCGTCGGCGACGAGCACTTTTCCCGCAAGAGCCGCGCCAAGATGAACGAGTTCAAACAGGCGGGCAAAACCATTCTGCTGGTCACCCACGATCTGGCGACGGTCGAGCGCTGGTGTGACGAAGCGGCGTGGCTCGATCAGGGCAGAATTCGGCTGACCGGGGAGCCGCAGCGCGTGGTGAAAGAGTACCGCGATGCAGTCGCGCTGGCGGAGTCGCAGGCAGGCGGTGCGCCCTCGCACCTGCCCATCTCCGGCCTGGCGGCGGCGCTCCCGGCGGAGAGCACGTCCGCTCGCCGCGATCAGCAGCCATCCGCGGAGCCGCGCTCGCCGGCGCCTCGGGGCGCCTCGCTGGCGCGCGTCCGCTTGCTCGATCATGCGGATCGGGAAGTCTCCACGCTGGATCCGGAGGACTGTTTGAATATTTCGCTGGACTTCACCAACCCCGAAGAGGTGTTGGACTTCGGGTTCGCGCTGTCCATCTCCCGAAAGGACGGCGTACACGTCTGCGCCCTTGATACATGGCTGGAAGACATCCAGCCGCTGGCGTCGCCGCCCAAGGCTGGAACCGTGCGCTTGACCCTGGAGCGGATCGGGCTGGCCGCGGGCGAGTACGTGGTGGACGCAGCCATTCGCAGCAAGAGCGGAAAGTCATACGATTCGCATCAGGGCAGCTGCTTCACAATCCAGTCGCCCGCTCAAGGCGCCGGAATCATCCAACCGCCGCACCGTTGGTCCTTCGAGAGCGCTCAGGTCAGTGCAACAATTCCAGCGGACCCAGCTCAAAGCCAGCCGGAACATTCATCGGATCCAATCTGAGCTGGACGATCTCCCTGCCGCCGTCCTCCCACTTGGATTTGAGGCGCGGATCATCCAGCCGAAAAGTGTATTCGCGCCATTTTCCCGGAACCGGCTCCAGGGTGACCTTGGCGGATTTGGCCTCGCTGAAGTGCTCGTCGGGGGAGTGCGTCCAGAACAGCTGGGCATACGCGGTGCCGCGGAAATCGTGGCGAAGGCGGAATTGAGCCTTGGTTACCGACTGCGGCGCGAATGGGCGGGGCGCAAAGACAATCTGGGGATCCGGTCCTTCCGCCTGGTAGCGGCTGTACTTCAGTCCTCGGCGGATTACGCGCAGGTTGGCGACCTGTTGGTCTTTGCTCCGGACGATGCTGGCCTTGAGCTTCAACGATTGGTGCTCCAAACCAACCAGCGCCTTTCGACCCAACATCCGGACCTTGCCGGGCACGAATGGCTTGAGGCGCAGAAACGCTGGATACCATCGGCTGGACTGGTACCTCGGTGGCGCTTCGACATTCCGCGGTACCGGTGGACTGACCAACGATCCGTCGCTGAACGCGAACAGCTCGTGCAGCGTTTCGGGCAATGGGCGCGGCGATGGCGGCCAGATCCCGACCCGCTGGTACAACTCCCGATGAGCCGCCGCGTTGTCAGAAAGCGATCGATGTTTGAACTGGCGCACTCGGGCCGAGATCGCGTCGAGCTCGCCGCGGTCATCGCAGGCGCCAGCGATCCAGCGAGCTGCCTGGTCCACGTCTTTGACGCAAATGCCGAGCCGTGGCTCAACCAGCCTCTCAGGCAACGCTCCTTTTTCGAGAGCGAGCACCGGAATGCCGGCGATCAGCGACTCCGAGACAACCAATGAAAACGTTTCATCCACCCGGGGAAGAACCACGCACAGATCGATTCCAGCGGTAGCAAGCTGGTTGGCAATCTCCGCGCGCTGGTATCGGCCATGGAATTCCACGCGCGAGGAGGTCGCCTGCCGCACTCGTTGCTCGAAGTTGAACAAGCTGGTGGTCCCGAAGAAGTGCCATTCCAGCGGAAGCCCAGAGGTCCGGCGCACCAGGTCAATGTAGTTCTCTGCGCCCTTGATCGGGTAAGTCACCTCGCCGATCACCGCCAGTCTCAGCTCGCTTCCCGGTCCGCGCTGCTCCGCAGTACGGATCAGATCGCAGCCATGCTCGATCACCTGGGTACGCGCCAATTCGATCGGCAGATGCTGCCTCACCACATCGCGCGCTTCGCTCGACGGAAAAATCCAGGCATCGATATCGCCCAGGAGCTCGAGGACAGTCGCCCGGTGTCTCGCTCGCAAGTCGCTCAAATCACCGGGCGGGGTGCCGCCCAGCTGGGTGATCAAAGCCGGCAAACAGCCGGCGCTCACCGGATCGCCGTGCTTGCACTCGCAGCGCGAGCCGGTGGAATGATCAAACAAGTTCCAGCTTGGGCAAACGCAATAATAATCGTGCGACGTATAAATCAGCTTCTGGCCCGCTTTCTTGAGAGCCTGGGGGAGGCTGAGCGGCCAGGTGAGCAGGTGGTGCAGGTGCACCCCGCCAATGCCAAACAGTGTCAGCGCGCGCTCCATCAGCTCGACGATCTCCCGGTTCTCAATCGAAAAGAATCGGATCGGCTCGCTCAACGGAAAGCGATACAGGATGGGCTGCTCCAGATTCCCATTCAAAACCTCGGCGAAGATGAGCTCGTGGCCGCTGGGATAGGCCATCACCGCGCGCGGCAACGCCAGCGAGCCTATCAAGTCGCGGACGTGCAGCTCCACCCCTCCAGCCTCCCGGGCGAACGGCGACGCGTGAAGCACGTAGAGCAGCGCCGTCTCTCTTCCTCCGCCCAGTCGCTGGATGTGAAAGCGAAGCTCCTGGTGGATCGGCGCCAGCGGATTCTCCTCGAAGAAGCGGGCCACGGCGGCGTGATATCCCGGCTGCTTGGCTTCCAGCAGCCGCGCATTGGTCGACTCGAGCGCGTGACCTTCGTCCCCGAACGACGCTTTGCCCCTGTGGAGAACGAAGACATCGTCGCAGAGCCTGATCTGAAATCCCGCCTGCTTGGCGCGCTCGCAAAAATCATTCTCCTCGCCAAATCCACGCCCGAAGCTCTCGTCGAAATAGCCGATCCGGTCGAACAGCTCCGCCTTGATATACATGCAGAAGCCCACCGCGGTTACCAGCTCCGGCCGGCGGCGCTTGGAAGCCGCGGCAATCAATCGCGCGAACGATTCGGCGGTGAAGCCATCCGGAATGGGATTGTCTTTGCCCATTTCCGGAATGCTGCAAATTGTCGCATTGTTGGACAACGGCGAGAGCACGCCCGTGCTCGCATCCGCGTAGGCGCAAGCGCGCATCCGATCCAGAAACTCCGCGAACACCTCGGTGTCGCTGTTCAAAAGCAGCACGTCGCGCCCGGCCGCCTCCTGCATCCCTCGATTGGCCGAGCCGATGAAACCCTGGTTGGTTTCATTCTTCACGACGTGCACCCGCGCGTCTGCCCGGGCGAAGCGATTCAGATCCTCTTCGATGTCCTCCTCGGTGCTGGCGTCATTCACCAGAATCAGCCGCCAGTTGCCGGTCGCGTGGGTCAAAACGCTTTCGATGCACCGGCGCGCCAAGTCCCGGGCGTTGTAGATGGGAATCACGATGTCCACGGGCAGCTGAGCCCGGGTCGAGGCGCTCCGATTCTTTTCCAGCACCGCCACGTACTCCAGGGAGTCCGCTTCGCGATTGTGCAACAGCTCGACTGTATTCGCCTCGCCATCGGCGCAGACGTGCGCGAGCAGCTTCTCGAACAGCGCCAGATCGAACGCGTGAAAATGTATGCTGTATCGTTCCTGGATCAGCTTGGAGGTGAACTGCTCGAGCTCCTGCGGTGACATCTCTCGATGCGCGCTGCGGGTAAAATCCCAATAGTGCTCCTCGTCTGCTTCTTCTCGGCTTGCGCGCGAGCGGTGGTCATCCAGCAAGTGCTCGAAGCTGGTCACCGCACGGTGGCGGTCCAGAGGATTGCTGTGGTCGGGTATGGCCAGATACAACCGACCGCCGGGCTTGAGAACGCGGATCCATTGTTTCACTGCGCCGATTGGATCCTTCATGTGCTCCAGCACGTGATTACAAATCGCGAAATCCTGGCTGTTGGATAAAATTGGCTCCAGCGACTCCGCTTCGGCGATGATCGACGGCTCCACCAGCGGTTGTCCGCCCAGCTCCGGGTATTCCGCCCGGGCCTGTTCCACCGTGAGCCGATCCACGTATTGGACGCGCGCCTCCGGTGGAACCTGCAGCGGGTTCTGCAGCGCGCCGATTTCAATTCCCCTCCCGCGCAAGAAGCGCGCCGCCAATGAGCGACGCACGTCGATCGGCGCATCTTCATCGGGTCTGAACGTCAGAACAGCGATCCGCGTCACCTCGATGGTCCCAGGCTGATCCAGCGGATCGAAGCGGACCGCGGTGCCATCCACCGCGCAAAACTTGTTTCGAATATTCTTCGGTATCGGAAGCACATAGGTCCGACGTTTGCCATCGGCAACAACCGGGAACCCGAGGCTGTCCTCCTCGTTGAACGGGCCAGCGCCCATCGAGAAAAACAGTTGTCCCCAGGCGTTCATGGACTGGGTGGCCGCGCTCATCTCCAGAACCACCAGCTCCGCCTCCTGGAGAGGAGGGAATCCCGGCAGCATGAAAATTGGATCCGGCCCGACGATCTGGAAGCCGGCGCCCTGGGTCAAGGCGTCCGGCAGCGACTCGACCTGATCGTTGTAGGTGTAACGCGCGAGCGGTTCTTCGCGGTCCGCTACGATTACGCCCACGTCCTGACCATCCAAAATCAGGTGACGCCCTCTTCGTTCCGCACAAGCGAGCCACTTGGAGACGTTGCTCTCCTCCTCCAGCATCGCCGTTTCTGCGATTGCATTTGCAAAGTGCTCGGATGAGCTCAACAGGACCTCGGGATCCTTGAGTGCGAGCTCCGCAACCTGGCGCCCGAGCTTGGACGCGCGCGCCGCGGCGGTCAGCTCCAAGGAAGCCAGCTCCGGCGGATCGCCACTGGCGGTGCCGCAATGGCGCAACAAGTTTCGCGCCAGCAGCCAGCGGTGTTTCTGCGGTGAATACTCCCGGAGCGCCACTTCCCTCGCGGCCTGCCCCAGCGCCAGGCTGGCTCGGCGATCCATCAGCTTTGAAAGCGCTTCGACCCATTCGTCGGTCGTTCCGGCGATGAAGCCCGATCTGCCATGATCGACAGCCTCCAGATAGGAGGCGATCGGAGACGCCACCACCGGGATGCCGAAGATGCCCGCCTCGAACACCTTCAGCGCGCTCTTCGAGTTGGTGAAGTCGTTCACCACCTGCACGGGAGCAATCACCGTGCGACATCTCGCCATCAGCCAGGGGTACACGCGGTTGTCCTGATACGAAAAACGCAGAATCCTGGAGCGAAAGGGATGAAGCGAGACCGGAATCTTCACCGGTCCGCAGATCACCAGTCGCAGGTCCCGGCGCGTCTCCAACATCGTGCGCAATGCCGGCACTACATGCTCCAGATCGCCGTCGTGGGTGTGCGACCCGCTCATGTAACCGATCAATTCGTCCCGCAGCAGCGCCGGCCGCAGCGCATAGATGATGCTTCCCAGGCGAAGATATGTCTCCGAGAGCATGTTCGGATGAATCAGGCTGACCTTGTCTTCATACGTCGCATGCCTGGCGAGGGTGGGCGTGGCTGCCACGCAGAAGTCCGAAGCTTTCAACGTTTCACGGAGCGACATCAGCTGGGCCCGATACTTCTCGACGGTGGCGTGCGGGAGCCGGAGCAAGAAGGGAATCAATCCCTCGATTTCGGGGCGGAAGATCAGATCGTCAATCTCGAAGCCGACCTTCGCCCCGTTGACGCGAGCGAGGCGAATGACTTCCTCCACGCGATCGGACCATGGCAGTCTAACCAGGATCACCACCGAATAGCGGGATATCGCCTCCAGCAAATCCGATTGGTCCAGGCGCTTGATGTTCGCGACGACGCCCGCTGCTCGAAGCTGCTCGCAGGCATTGAGACAACGATAACGATAACAAGCGTCGTCGCGGTCGGTAACGAAGAGAACGCGCAATCTCAAGCGCTCCTCCGGCGTCAGCGGTCGGGACGATTGCGTCTGCAAACGACTGAGGTGCTCGAGGCTGCTTGCCCACTCGTCTTGATACTCCCTGATTCGTCGGCGCAGCTCGGCCACCTCCGCCTGGCTGGACGCCAACGCGTGGTGATACTTGGCGATCTCTTCCTGTTGTTCCACCAGCTTCTGGTCCCGAACCACGCCCACCTCGTGATACTTCTTCAGCTTGCTCTCTGCCTCGACCAGCTGGACCGCTAGACCGTCGACGATGGATTGCCGCTCGCCGCTTGCGCGCGAGGGCGTCTTGTCGGCCTCGGCGGCCCAGGCCAGTGGCACTGCCCTGACGATGAATTGATACGTGTTGCTGTTCGGGTTCTGATCGAAGTACTCGAGGACGGCCGGCGGGATTGCGGCGAGGTCGGTGTGAAACTCGGTGAGGCGGGGATCGACGCGCACGCGATCGACGATGCGCACCGCGTATCCCGCGTCGTTAAACAGGGACAAGATATCGGCTTCGCCGTAGAACTGAACGTGGGTTGAATCGAGCAGCCCCTCCGCTCGGCGCGGGAAAGTTCCTTCCGCGAGCGCCGCCAGAATCGACATGTGCGTCACATTGGGAATGGACGCCAGCAGCGAGCCGCCTTGGCGCAGTAGCGCCGCCAGGCGGCGAAGGGTCTCCAGCGGCCGGGCGAGGTGCTCGAGCACGTCCGCGGCGATGATCAGATCGAAATTCTTGGGGAGCCCATCGCGGCGCAGCAACTCGTCTACGTCGCCGAGGATAACCTGGTCGCACTGGTTCCGAGCATCGGCCGCCATCAGCGGATCGAGCTCCACTCCGACCACGTGGCAATTTTTGGCCCGAAGCGCCGAGGAGAAGGAGCCGTGGGCGCAACCGACCTCCAGCACGTACGAGCCGTCCACCACCCACGGCAGCAACTTGCCCCAGGATGTCTCCGGCGGCGGATTCTTGGCAGCCTCGTTCCGGTAGCGGAGCTGCGATTGCTCGCCTCGCCCGCGCTCGTCGACCAGTTGCCTCAAGGTGTAGCTCCTCCGAAGTGCAAGATCGTTCAGCCGTCCGCTGCGAGACCGCTTGTCCGCACCCTCGCTTCCCCGTAGCGTCGGCCCGGGCCGGATGGCCGGCCCCTCTTAGCAGAAAAATGGGCGAGCTGAGAAGCTTCCCCGAGCGTTCAGCGACGGCTTTTCTCCAATCGGACCAGTGCTCGTCGGCCCAAGGCGCGGATTGTCTTCGGAACGAATGGCTTGAGCCACAGGAACGCCGGATACCACAAGCTGGACTGGTATCTGGGCGCGTCCGGCCTCGGCACTGGCGGCTGCCTGGTTGGCTGAGAATCACGGAGCGCGTACAGCTCGCGAAACGTCGCGGGCAACGGCCGCCACACAGGCTGGAGCACTCCAAGGCTCTGGTAGAGCTCTCGATGGGCCTCCGCACTGTCCACAACGGAACGATGTTTGAACTGGCGGACCCGGGCGGCGAGCGAGTCGAGCGGCGTTCTATCGAGGCAAACGTTGGCGATCCAACTTGCCGCCTGCTCGACATCCTTGACGCACTTGCCGAAGCGCTCGTCACCAAGCCTTTCCGGCAGCGCCCCCTTGTCCAGAGCAAGAACTGGAACGCCGGCAGCAAGCGACTCGGACGCGACAAACGAAAATGTTTCATCCACCTTGGGAAGAACCACGCAGAGGTCGATCCCGGCCTGTGCAAGGTGGTTGACGATCTCCTGGCGCCGATAGATTCCATGGAAGTACACGCGGGAAGAGCCCGTCTTCTTCACCCGCTCCTCGAAACCAAACACATCGGTCCTTCCGAAAAAGTGCCACTCCACGGGAAGCCCCGAAGTTCGGCGCACCACCTCCACGTAGTTGTCCGCCCCCTTGATCCAGTTGGCGACGTCGCCGACGACGGCCAGCCGCAAGTTGGGACGCGGCGCTGGTCGCTTGGCAGTGCGGATCAGATCAGAACCGTGCTCGATGATGCAGGTGTGTGAAAGCTCGAGGGGAAAATGTCGCCTCACCACCTCGCGCGCGGCGATCGAGGGAAAAACCCAGGTATCGATGGTGCTCAGCAGCTCCACCCAAGCCGCGCGGTGGCGCTCGCGCAGGACGCCCAGGTCGGTGTCCGCGACCATTCCCATCTCGTTCAGCAAAGCCGGAAGACAGCCCGCGCTGCCCGGACTCGTCCGAGCACATTGGCACGGCAAACGTGTTTCGAAATCGAAGAGGTTCCAGCTCGGGCAAACGCAGTAATAGTCGTGGGACGTATAAATCACCTTCAGCCCCGCCGATTTGAACGCTTTGAGGATGGTCAGCGGCCATCGGAGCAGGTGATGCACGTGCACCGCGCCAATGCCGAAGAGCGGAAGGGCGCGCTCGACGAATTGGAAAATCTCCTCGTCCTCTATTGAAAACAGCCGGACCGGCTTCCCTAAAGGCAAGCGGTACAAGATGGGGCGCTCGAGGTTACCCTGAAGAACTTCGGCGAGCACCAGGTCCCCGCCGTTCGGATAGGCTGCCACGGCGCGGGGCAGCGCGACCTCGCGCAGCAAATCTCGGACGTGCAGCTCTACGCCTCTTGCCTCACTGGTGAACGGCGAAGCGTGAAGCAGGTAAAGCAAGGCACTTTGTCGTCCTTTGCCCAGTCGGTTGATCTGAAAGCGCAGCTCCCGCTGGATGGGCTCCAGCGGGTTCTCCTCGAAGAACCGGGCAACCGCAGCGTGGTAACCGGGCTGCTTGGCTTCGAGTAACTGGGCGTGAGTGGATTCGAGCGCATGCCCTTCAACTCCGAAGGATGCTTTTGCCTCGTGAAGAACGAAGACGTCATCGCATAGCCGGATTTTGAAGCCCGCCTTCTTGGCCCTTTCGCAAAAATCGTTCTCCTCGCCAAAACCCCGACCGAAGCTCTCATCGAAGTAGCCGATCCGCCGGAAGACGTCTGCTTTGACGTACATGCAAAATCCCACTGCGGTGACGAGCTCCGGACGGCGCTGCTGAGAAGCCGCGGCCACCAACTCCGCGAATGATTCGGGCGTGAATCCCTCCGGAATGGGATTGTGCTGACCCATCTCGGGCACGCTACAAATCGAGGCATTATTGGACAGCGGTGAAACCACACCAGTCGTGGGGTCGGCGTGCGCGCACGCGTGAAGGCGATCCAGGAAGCCCGAGAACACTTGGGTGTCGCTGTTCAGCAAAAGAACGTCGCAGCCACGTCCCGCTTGCATTCCACGGTTGGCCGTCTTGACGAACCCGAGGTTCGCATCGTTCTTCAGAACCTGAACTCGCGCGTCGCTGCTGGCGGCCCGATCGAGATCCGCCTCGATGCCCGGTTCGGTGCTGGCATCGTTTACTAAGATCAAACGCCAGTCACCTGTGGCGTGCTTCAGGACGGACTCGACGCATCGTCGCGCGAATTCGCGCGCGTTGTAGACCGGGATGACGATGTCCACTGCGAGCTGCATCAGCCAACCTCTCGCAGCCGCTGCGACGGTGGCGATTGACTCCTCTGGCCCGGGTCCCTTATAGCACTCATTGGTGGTACGGAAGGCAGGACACTTGAATCAGAATTCAGCAGAGTCGGCAATGCAGCCAGCTCCGCGAACCAAGCAGTCCGATGCGGGTGCGGTCGGGAGCAGAGCATCGAGCAGTCGTTCCGAGAGCCAGCCCTCAGATATTGCACCCACCGGTCAAGAAGACAAATCGATCTGTCCGGAATGCGAGTCCTTGAGGGCACAGGCCGAGGAGCTGCGCAGCTCGAGAGACGAAGCCCTGCTCGCCCTGGCCAAGGAACGCGAGCTCCTCTGGGCGCTGCGCGCAAAGTACTCGACCGCAGAGCAGTACCTCCGAACGGCCCAGCAGCCTCCGCTGCGGTACGTCATCGTGGACAAGCTCAACCATGCCTTGAAGAGCCGTTTCGAGATCCTGCACCTGGGCGCGAGGAAGGCGACCGCGTACCTGCTTCGATTGACCAAGATTCAGAAATGATGCGTCCGTAAGCAAGCGTCTGCCGATCTCACGCGCTTCGGGCGATGGGCCTTTGCAAGTCTGACGACGGTCCGCGCGAATACAAGCAAACTTCGTGTATCTCGTAGTCGCCTTTCACTTTTCCCGGATCAAATCGCAGACGGCCGGTCAGGTTTGCGGTCAACTTCACGGTGAAAATGTTTCGACCGCGTTTTACCAGCTGGGGAATGCTCGCCTCCTGCGAATATTCGGTGAGCGGCCCACTCAGATAGAACAGTTGTGCCGTGGTGTCATCCGGCACCGAGAAATCAAACCAACCAATTAGGGTCCCATCTGGCGGCCAAGGCACTTCCGGCAGAAGCAGGCTTGGGTTCTTACCGAAAGCTCGGTAGTGGCCCGCTGGATATGGCAATAGATCCATACGTTCTGCCAGCAGCCCGTCATTGGCTGCCGACTCCAGCTTCCAGGCCGACGCGGTGCTCGCGTCGAATCTCTGTTTGAAGGAAGCTCCCCCTTCGCTCGGCGACACAAGGCGAATTTCCAGGGAGCTCAGGACCGATTCGCTCCTTCCCTCGAATTCCAGGCGAAACGGCTCTGCCGCATCCTGTTCTGGAAGCTCGATCAGCAGCTCATTCCACCCCTGCTGTACTGGAAGATGAAGACCGGAGCTGGACGCCCGGCCGCGCAGCTCTCTCACAGCCTGCGCAGCCAAGCGAAGATAATTCGACAGCGGAGGACGAACCGAGCCGGCCCGATTTCGATAAGGGACCGTCAGCGTTTGCTGCGCCGAGCTGAAGAGCTGAAGCTTGACCACCGCCGCTGTCCGCGACGGCACGACATGACCTGGAATGGTGACGGATGCGCGTCGTCGCCTGGGTCTCAGAACATAAGACCCGCCCTCGTTGGGAAGAAGGTCTCGCAGCACGCTGATTCGGCGATCTCCTGGGACCCACCTGACGATTGGCGCTTCGGCCTTCGTCTCCTGCGCGCGCTGAAGGCGTTGCTCGAAATAATCAAAGTACCTTTGATAACAGCTCGACGCAGTGTACTGCCGGGCCGTGTTCAGGGACTCACGACGCAGTGAAGCAAGCAGCCGGCGATCGCGAACGAGCCTGGCGATCTCCGCCACGAATCGTTCGGGCTTGTTGACCTCCTTGATCAGGATCCCATTCTGCCCATCGCGCAGAAACTGGTTGACCCCTCCCGAATCGGATGCGACCACCGTTGCGCCGCAGGCCATCGCTTCCAGCGGAACAACCCCAAAGCCTTCGTGGAGGGAGGCGTCGACCAAGATGTCGCATCGCCGCAGGTACCGAGCAATGGTACCCTTGTCGACCGGCGTGTGGACTATCTGCGTATCCTTGGCCTGAAACCAACCGCGCGGTACTGTGTGCTCTTCCGAAAAAACGGTCACCGCAATCTCGTCGCGATAACGCAGCAATTGATCCAGCACTTCGAGAAGTACGGCCTGACCTTTGTCCGGTTCCCTCCTTAGAAACATGGCGATGCGGATCTTGCCGCGAACCGCCGTCTCATCCGGTGGGAGGAAAAGGTACTGCTCTACGCCGATGGGAAGAACGGAGACCGGTTTGGCGGGTGTCCGGAGCTTCACACCAGCCTCCAACCACGGCGAGGTGGTCAACACCGCGTCTGGAAGCCAATACGCCTGTTCAACCTCGTCTCGGGCGCGCCCGTTGTCAAACAGAAACTCATAACCTTGCACAAAGCTGAGTAACGGAATGCCCTGCATTCGGGCAAACACGAACGCGGGGGCAGCCGTTTTGAAGAGGGTGGCTACAACCATTCGCGCATTGATCGAATGATCGGCGATGAAGCTTCCCTCGTCCTGGCGATGAATCAGCCCAGAGAGAATGGGCTCGGCGAAGCGCTGAAGCGCCGATTCCTCCAGCTCCCCCAGCACCAGACACTTAGCATTAACCCCATGCCTCAGCAGATAGTTGCAGATTTCAATGACAACGTGTACTCCGCCGATGGTTTGTGAAATACCCTCCAGAACGAAGAGCACGTCGGCCCGGATCGGTTCCGCCTCGTGCTGATCGAGCTGACGGGTGATTGTCCGAATGGGATCTCGTTTGTCGCACCGCTCTTGATACTCGACGAAATCGCGCCCCCACTTCGAATGAAACAGCTCCAGGTTCCTTTTTTGAAGCTCTGCAAACCCGGTCTGGTAACGAAACGAGGCATTTCCAAAATGGTAGACGTACGTGTCCGTCAGCACCACTCCTCGAAAGCCGAGCCGCATCGCGCGAAACTGGTAGTCCGTCTCTTCGCCATACCCCAGCCCCCAGCCCGGGTCGAAGCCCCCGGTCGCCTCCCAGCATTTCCGGGTTATCAGCAGGCAATTGCCCACCACCGTACAAGCATCGAAAACAACGTCCGCGAAGGCTCTGCCCTGAGTGATCCGCTCGAGCAGCTCGTTCATCTCCAAATACGAACGACCTGGGCTCATCGGCAGGGTGAGCACGGGGGAGTTGTTCGAGAGTGGGCAGGCAAGCCCGATCGAGGGGTCGCGCTCGCAGGCGCGTAGGAGTTTTTCGATCGCCCGAGGGGTGATCAGGCAATCCGTATTGAGGAAGAGAAGATTGGGTGCTCGAGAACGCTCGGCTGCGAAGTTGCACGCTCCGGCAAAACCAGAGGGATTCTCGTTTTGCAACAACTCGACCCGGAAGCGGGCGCAAATCTCCTCGAGCGCCACCGATGACTCTTTCGAAGAGCGATCATTGACAACCAACACCTTTTCGAGGAGCGAGGGATCGGTACATCGAAACAGCTCCTCAAGGCATTTCTCTACCCACCACACCGCATCCTTGACCGGGATGATCACGTCGCAGCGCGGGCTCAAGGTGCGGCCTCCTCACGGGCTCTCCAGCTTGACTTGAGCCGCACAAGGGGGCGACGCAGGGTGATGCGTCCCAGTACCAAGATCGCTGTCACCGGCGCGATCATCAGCGCGCTCTGCGCTACGTGGAAATGGCGACACAGATCCGCGTAGCCGTCTCCCAACAGACATGCGAGGAGGGTGGACGTAATCACGGCGTTGAGCAGCACGCTGAGCGCCGTTGCGTAAAGGGTATCGCCTCGCAGCAGAAGCACCAGTGAGACGAGGCCGCCGAGAAGAGAAAGAACAAACAGCGCAACGTAGAACGGCGTTGGCACGTTACCGAACCACCTGCCCAGGCTGGCAAAACGAAGTCCCTCGTCCTCAATGTGCCCGAAGCTGCGGCCCTCCACCTGCCCATAGAAGAAAATGAAGGGACGCGTGAGAGGAATCGCTCGTTCGGCAATCCTCCACATCGCCGACGGCTCTTTCAACAGGAGCCCCACCATTTGAAATCGGCTCAAGCGGAAGATCTCCGGGCATGGCGTAGACTGCATTTCAGGGGAAAATGAAGTCTTGCCGACCAAAGCAGCACAGCGCTCAGGTACCCCCAGCGATGTGAGCGCTGCGTTGGGGTTCTTCAATGCGGGCAGAACAGTTCCGAACCAGGTATCCTGCGCAGCCGCGGAGACCATGCCGCGCATCGAGGGCAGCTCGTTGTTGACAATTCCGAGCCCGAGAGCCAGCAGCGCCGTCAGAAGGGGCAAGAGAAGCGCTCTACCCGGTCGCCGATTCTCCCTTCCAGCAAGGCGTCGCACTCGACCCGCGCCATATCCCAGCGCGATGGCCAGGGGGAGACCCGCGTGTTGCATCTTGCTCAACCCCGCGAGCACCAGCGCGACGCAGAAGATACCCATTAACAGGCCGGGCGGTTGTTCTGTGGCGATCAGAAAGAGCGCCAGCCCGGTGGCCAAACAACCGAACATCACCGCTGAGTCGTCGAAATACAGTGTATTGAAATACAGCGTATTGAATGGATCACAGATCACCGCCGCGAAAATTATGGCCGAGAGCACGCCGAGATGGGGCGCGCGTTGGAAGAATAGCAGCGTGAGGAATCCGCCGACCGCCAGGACGAACAGAGTCTTCACCGCGCCGACCGTCCGCAGGTCCAAGGCGTGGCGCGGGTAGGCTCGCAAGAAGCTCAAAACGTCCGCAACGACGATGGCGACAGAAACGAAAATCAGCTCCGAGCTGAGGTACCGTAGCTCCCGGAAGCGTTCGCCATGGGTGCGGTAATGAGAAACCGGAGTAGTAGGATGGCCCGCAGTTGGCTCGACACCCTGCTCGTCGGCCCACACGCCCAGGGTTGACGAGATCTTGATAAAGTCCCAATTATTGGCGTAGCCGAGCAAAGGTTTGTGAAATACCACCTCTGCCGTTCGGCCAAGCCCGATCAGCAGCAGGGCAGCGGTCAGGAGGTGCATTAGCCGGGAATGCATCCGTGGCATCGCGATCGAGGAATCCAGCACTAGGTCCACATCGTGGCCTGGACCGGGCCCCATGGCAGACGAGCCGATACCATCGTGGATGGAGCAATGCAATCGCGATCGGCACGAACTGCAGCGCCCCAGCGCTTGACTGAGTCTCACCCATGAACCTAGCTTCGCGCCGCGTGCAAGCCGTCGGCAGCGATGTCCGAGAGGGCTCCATGGCAGTACCGGTGGGGGCCCAATTGGCTTGTTCATTGGCCGGCGCGATCGGCTTCGTGCTTACCATCGCCTGCTTCTTCCCCGGCTATATGTCGCCCGATTCGGTCGAGCAGCTCCGGCAGGGGCGGGCGCTGAGCTTTGGGGCCTGGCATCCGCCGGTGATGAGCCTCCTTTGGGGCCTTCTCGATCGAATCGTACCGGGCCCGGCAGGCATGCTCGTACTTCACAACATCATCTTCTGGATCGGCTTGGGTCTGTTTGTGTATCACCTCGCGTTAAAGCCATTCTGGGCAGCCGCGGCAATTCTTCTGATAGGGCTCTCCCCGCCCGTCTTTTCATTGCTCTCCACGATTTGGAAGGACGTGAGCATGGGCTCTTCGCTCTTGCTCGCCTGCGGGCTCCTGTTGCGCGCCGACCGGAGAGATTCGAAGCTGGCCTGGGCGATGGCGTTCCCTCTGCTTTGGTACGCTTCGGCGGTCAGGCACAACGCAATCATCGCGGTAATTCCACTGGTGATCTGGGCCGTGCTGATCGCGGGCAAGCTGTTTCCGAGCAAGGGACGTCGCCCCTGGTTGTCCATTGCGATGCGCGCTTCTTCGCTCGTCATCTTGCTGGGCGCCACCTCCGCGGGTGCGAACAAGCTGTTGTCGCCGGAACCCTCACCCTTTCCCCTCCAGCAGATCCTCGCTCACGATTTGGTGGGGGTCTCACTCGAGACAAACACACTTCATCTGCCGGATTACCTCACCGCGGAGCTGACCTCGCGCGACATGATCGGCCTCCAGCGGCTGTACACTCCGAACGAGGTGGTTCCGCTGTTTTGCTGCGACGGCATTGGGCGCTTCGAGCTCACCACCGACCCGGACAAATTTTCCCATCTCTGGACCGAATGGCGTTCCACCATCCCGCACCACCTCGGTGCCTACGTCCGCCACCGCACCAAGGTGTTCAAGTCGGAATTCACAATTGGTCGAAATACGGTGTGCCTGCCGTTTTGGGATGGAATCGAACGCAACTCATTAAACATCGTGTTTCGCCCCACGGGCTTGAATAGGTCGGTGATGAGTATTTTGCACAGGGTAAAGGACGGACCTCTTTTCTGGGGATGGTTGTACCTTGTCCTGCTGGCCATCCTTCTGGGCGCGTTCTGGCTGGGATCTTGGCCAGACCGCGTTCTAGCCCTGTTGATCGGGCTCAGCGGCGTCCTGTATGGGCTGGCATATTTCTTCGTATCCACCACCTGCGATTTTCGAATGCACTGGTGGACGGTGCTGACCGTGTTCCTCCTCGCGCTGATTGGGATTGCAAGCTGGTTCAACGCCACGCGAGTAACAGCCCATCGGTCATAAGCAGTTAGGGCCCAGAGAAACGAAATCCGGCGTGTACGAGTTTGTACAGGTAAAGGTGCCGGGGCCAGAAATCTTACCTCCAAGTTGGCTCCCTCCAATCTTCACCGTGTATGCCGACTCGTTGACGATGCCGTACTCCCGGATCAGAATTGTTGATCGGTTGATCAGGACGGTGCCCGGCGAGTCGCCCACATTAATGATCCCCCTACTGTACTCGTGAAGCTCGCCTGTCGCGTCAATGGTGACATTTGTCAGATCGAGAGATGAATTTTCGAGGCGAATTCCTGTGGTGCCGTAGCTACTCACGAGTTGGATCCGCGAATCCGTCAGGGTGACCGCTGATCCTGTTGCAACAAGACCCGGCATAGGCCGGATCGAGTCAGTAGATATTGTAAGATTCACAAATTTAGCTCGAGAGGACTCGACCTTCACTCCCATCCCATAGCGAGAGCCAAATATGTCCACCTGAATGTTGTTCAAAGCAGGGGAGCCGCCATCTATCTCAATTCCAGTACCATTGGAACAGGAGATTCTCACGCGATCCAAGGTGGTCTGCGAGTTGACAAGCTTCACCTCGGTCCCAACTCCCATGACCCTCAGCTGTGTCAACCGAGGAGACGTGCCCGTGACATACAGTCCAATCCCGTCAAAATTATGGTTTTCTACTGTCAGGTTTCTCAGCTCGGCGTTATCCGCGCCAACGATGATCCCCGCGTCTGGCGACGGGATCCCGATGATCTTTGTACCCAGCTCGCCGGAACCTTCTATGTCCACAAATTGTTTCATAATGAGCGCTGTCCGATCGACGTCGTATACGCCCGGCTCCAGCTTCAACAAGAATGGGGATGCCTCCGCTGCGCCGGTGATGCCATCCAGGGCGGAAATGAGGGCTAAGCCACTCTCGTGTGGATCGTCAACGGGGCTTACGATCACAGTTCGCAGGTAGCCCGCGGCATTCAAGCCGCTGGTCCCTACAGGGCCGGTGGGTCCCGCTGGTCCGCGCGTGCAGCGCGCTGCACTCAGGACGAGGATTGAACAGACCGAACTCAGTACGATGATGCGTAAACACCGCAAGTGAATTGACATGAAGCACCCCATAGCCAGAGTCCCACGCGGCCCAGACTTGGCCACATATGGCATTCAACTCGGCCCGGTCAAGCAGATGAGGCTGACTCGAAGCGCACCGGCGCCCAGCCCAAGGCTGCCAACCTCGCACCGGGACGTGGACATCCCGCTCCTCAGTGACCCGAGCCGATGTTGCGTTTGACGACTTCGATGTCGACGAAGGCTCCAAATTCCTTCGAGGCTTTGATCAGCAGTCTATCCATTCGGGCGACCCAACCCACGGCCCATTTTGGAACCAAGGACCACTGCTTGAGCCCTCCGGAGAGCCAGTACGCAAGTGGAGTATGGGGCTCATACTTGAGCAATCTGAGATTCGGAAAGAGGGCCTTGAACTTGTCCTGATCCCTTTGGAACACGATCCAGGCAAGGGCACCATTGGCTCCGGACAATGGGCCGGTGGACTGAAACCGCCAGTCCTCCGCTTTGATATCAAAAGCTTCGTGATGGAGAAAGCGATAGATTGGCCAGCCAATCCACCCTGGATGTTGATCCACGATCAACAGGTGACCTCCGGGCTTCAAGCAGCGCTCGGCTTCTTTCAAGAAAGTAGCCACATCAGGAATATGATGAAAGACATTCAGCATGAATATGGCTTTAAGACTACTGTCTCGAAAAGGCATCCTCGTCGCATCTATCACCCGATCGACACCCGCGTAGGGCAGCGTATCGGAAGTGAGCACCTCAGGAATCACTTCCTTCACAAACCCTCCACCAGACCCCAGTTCGAGCGCTATTCCCTCCGCAGGGCAGCGCTGCAAACATTGGGAGTACCGGCGATAGGCGTCCAGGTAATAACTTCTCAAGCCTGCCTTCTCCTGGATCAGCCTCCGGAGCTTCTCTATGCGTCCTGGATCGTTTAGGTCGTTCATGCCCTACCCAACTTGACTCTCTAGTAGATCGCTCCGAGAAGATTTTCCACCTCTAACTCGGAGAACGCACTTGCAGATCGACGGTAACCTGGGTAGTAGGAGGCGTCTCCAGGAGCAGCAAAAATGCGAAAGGCGCTGGTTGATCCGCTGATATCACTTTACGCTTGGTTTAACAGGCGGAAGGCATTCGAGCTGCCGGTGCTCCAATCTCTTTTCGTGCATTCGTACTTCTTTTATAAGAGCCATTTTGAAGATCCTTTTTCTCAGCTTATCGCAGCACGTCCTCCGCTCTTCACCCGTGGCCATTTGCTGGATGTGGGTGCCAACATCGGTTACACGACCGTGGTATTTGCATCAGCCCTCAAGTCGGGCGACAAAATCTTCGCCTTCGAGCCGGAGAAAAGGAATTTCGACCGACTGGTCGAGAATATTGACAGGTTCGGTGTTCGGGACCGCGTAGTTGCGAACTCGGTAGCAGTCGGGGCCCAGGATGGGACTGTCGATATCTGGTTCAACGAAATTCATCCAGGCGATCATCGGACGGTGACCGGCGCCTTTCGAGATCGCATCCGGCGGGGCGATTCCGTCCGCCCGGTGCCGATGGTCAGCATTGACTCTTTCGTAGAATCCAAAGGCATCGCGAACCAGATCGGCTTCATCAAGGTCGATGTCCAGGGTTATGAGACAGAAGTCTGCCGTGGAATGGAGCGAACCCTGGCCGCCAATCCCAGTGCAATCGTCGCCGTGGAGTATGCGCCGGGCCCGATGACGGAGCTCGGTTTCAAGGCACTTGATTTGATCGACTTCTTCGTTGAGCGTGGGTTCAACCTCTACGATCTTCAGAGAGGCGGCAAGCTCAAGTTGCTCCCGAGGGGGCAAGTCCAAGTCGAGGCGGATGGTTGGATCAACTTGCTCTGTTCGCGGGAACAGCTCTAGCTCAGTTTCATGCTTCCAGATCCGTCAAGCTTCCGTCCAGGCAGACCGGAGCAAACCGAAGCGGGCGCACCCTCCACCGTTGCCGTTGACGTGGTGAACCGTGAGCATGAAAAGGGAAAGGCGATTGCGCAGGTTAAGCGGCATCGGCTTGGCCGCTACTTCTCCATCTCGCTCGGGACAGCAACATTAGTCCTGTTGACATCTGCTTGGTTGTCCTCGGGAACCATGGCGCCCTATGCCGCCACGCTGCATCCCGAATGGGTCCGTGTACAACCTCCCTGCGATTATTTGACCAACATCGATCACGGTCAGTTCCAGGCCACTTTTTTCATGCTGCAGGGAAAACCACGGGCTTCCTGGCAGGACAGCGTCGTTTTGCGAAGAATACTTTATCCACTTCTTGCCTTTCCACTGATGACAGCCTTTGGGTTTGACACTGGCGGGTTTGTGACAAACCTGATTCTAACCGTAGTGACATTCCTGGCATTTGTGTTTTTCACGCGCCGCGCCATCGGGGAGGCGGGCGCCTGGGTGTCGATGTGGATCTTGGCGACCTATCCAGGAATCGCCTATTGGATCGGTCTTCCATACTCGTATGTCTGGATCGTTCCCGGCTCACTACTGCTGATGATGCTTCTGTGGAAGTTGTCAAGAACGACGGACCACCTGAGTACCCTGCTTGTCTCGCTGGCGATTGGATTCGTGTTTTGGGGCTATGACCTCTTTCCGTTTTTCGGAACTGCCGCGCTGTTGATCCTTGCACGTCAACGGCGCTTTCTGCATCTGCCGATGGCCGTGTTGGGAATGTCTATCCCCGTGGGAATACTGTTCTTATGGCTGGAATTGGCATTCCACGTTCCAGTGCGGAACCCCAATACCGAAAGCTACTGGGTCATCCTCAGCAGCTTTGGAGGGCATATCGATTATCCAGGCTGGTGGAAGTTGATTGCCGCGCTGCCCTCAATCTTTATCGACAATTTCCTCTTTTCGAATTTCCTCTTCCTTCCACTGCTGTTTGTGTTGCTCGCGCTGATCAGCTTGATCAGCACCCGATCGATTCCACTCAAGGCGCCAGAGCTGGAGATTTTGCTGGCCACGCTGCTGGTTTTCTTGTTCAACAATCTCGCTCCTCCCTACGGTGGTTGGCAGTTGCGCGGAGTATGGATTGCGCGGCTCTACCAGCCCGTGTTCGTGGCTTTTGTCCTTTTCGCATGCCGAGCCGTCCAAAGCTGGTGGAAACCGGCGCACACAGGCAGCGCTGGGCTGGGTAGGATCGCCGTTCTATTGGTGGCGCTGACAGTGATTGCCGATAGCGCGGTGGTATTTGGCCCTTTTCTCCGACTGAGGATGGCCTCCAGCATATACCAGCGCTTTTATCGCCATTCACCTTCGCCGGACAGTCTGCACCTCAATGTCGAGCGGCATGGCGCAAGGCCGTTGGGGATCTGCATCAGCACACGCTCGAGATAGACTGCCTTTTGGTTTTCGCTTTAGGGATACAGCCGGTGCGAATCGCCCAACACTCTCGTTGACTCGGCCAGTTCAACGCTATTGGGCGGGACTGACGGCCGGTGCGAGCCGCGCAGCGCAGGCTTCGACCACTCCTTTCGGCCGGCCGGAATAGCGGACCGCCAAGTTGCCAAGAGCCAGCATCTCGTACGACGTGTCGGGCAGGGAACGCGCCAGCTTCATGCACCCAAACTCCAGCAGCGGAAAGCGTCCCGCGTCATCGCAAACCACCAGCTCCGGCGGCTTCCAAGCGTTTGCGACCCTGTCTGAAAACACCAAGTCTTGCCGGTGGAATCGGCCGAAGAGAGTACCCGTCGCGGTGACGGAGGTGTCGTGGGGAAGGTCGCGCCCCAGACAGCCAAGGAAAGCGTCCTCGGCACTGCTGAGCGCCCAGGCGACATAGCGCGGCCGGTCGTAGTACCTCGCGAAATCGGACGCCGGGACAAACCGTGCCACCAAAACACGGGGAATGGACAATGCGTTCAAAGTAAATCTGGAGATGAAGTCGTAGCGCCTGCAGGCCGCGAGCACGGCAAACTGCGTCCCGATCGAAGCGGCGACGGCGATCGCTACCCAAGCGCGCCGCCCACGCGAGTCAGCGAAAATAGGCGGGCGGGCGCGCTCGATCGCCAGGAGGCAGCCTGCCAGCGCGACTCCCCAGAGCATGGCGAGGCGCGGTGGCCAGACGATCCCGTGCTCTCGAAGCGATTCGAAGTAGACGGATGAGGCCACCGTGATGGGGGGAATCAGCACCAGTGAGATCAACGCGGTGATCACCAGGCCGCGCCGCGGTATGCCGGCCAGGTACACGACGGCCCCCGCGGCGAGCAGCAGCGCAGCGTCGATCAGCGAGCGGAAAAACAGTGAGCGAATGGCCGAGTCGTTGATCAACCGGAGGATGGCGGAGGGCGCAGAACCGAGACGGCCGTGACTGCCCGCTCCCATGGCGAGCAGCAAGCCCATTCCGGCGATGAACACCACGAGCCAACCCAAAGTGATCCACGCCAGCCGTCGAAACAGCGCGGAGCGTGCCTTCCGATCGCCAGCTTGCGCATTCAAGACCTCGTACAGGACTTGGATGCACCAGGCGAGCAGCGCCCCCTCCTCGCGGATCAAGACGATCAGCGCCCCATAGATCCACGCTGACCTGGAGCGCCTCGAGAGACTCAGCGCGAACAGCGCCGAGAGCGGCACGAAAAGGAGCTCGAAATGAAAACCATAGACCGGGTTCTCCCAGATAAAGAAAGCGACCGGACCCAGGGCCATTGCGGCCAGGGTCGCCCAGTAGAGGACGCGCCTCCACTCTTCTGCGTCACGAGCACGACGAAGAATGTCGTGTACCGCCCAGCCGGAGAGAAGTGCCTGCGCCACGAACAAACCGTAGGCGCCCAGAAACCGCGTGAACGGGTAGAACAAAACGGCAATGTAGAAATTGTGGAATGCCTTGTGATCTCCGTAGCCGTTTTCCCACAGGAGCGGGCGGCCCTCGAACAAAGATCGCGTGAGCTCCAGGTTGGTGAACAAATCGGTGGTGTACTCCAGTCGATGAAAAAGCACCGACTTGACCAGCAGCCAATAACCGATAACCCCCAGCGCCAGTACGTGCGGTAGCCAGCGCGAGCTCACGACTGAATGTGCCGCGGAGCTGGGCGCATCTTGAACCGTGCCCTTTTCATCATCGGCGTAGAAAGGCGCTCGGTAGGGCGTGATGGCCATGCCGCTCAGTGAACTAAGAATGGGTTCGCACTATCGAAGCGAGCCGGCAGCTATCATATTCCGCGAAGGCTTGTCGATCTCAAACGCAAACGATCGACGCCTTCCAATCGCTTCCATGCCGTGACACCCCCGTTGCCAGACACTTCCCGAGAATCACCGGATCTTATGGACTCCGTACCAGGCTTCCGCTCATGGAGAACGCTTGTTATAAGGGCGCGCCATGTCCTACTTCAGCGAACGACGGGTAGTCGTCACCGGCGGCGCAGGCTTCCTTGGCTCGGTGTTGGTAGGGCTTCTGCGCCAACGCGGATGTAAAGAGGTCTTCGTGCCTCGTTCGCGCGAGTACGACCTGGTGGATGGCGATGCCGTTCGGCGGTTGTATCGCGACGCTCGCCCGGACTTGGTGATCCACCTCGCTGCGCGCGTGGGAGGGATCGGAGCCAACCGGGCCAATCCAGGCAAGTTCTTTTACGACAACCTGATGATGGGCGTTCAGCTGATCGAGGAGGGACGCAGGGTGGGGCTGCCTAAGCTGGTGGCGGTAGGGACTATCTGCTCCTATCCCAAGTTCGCACCGGTCCCCTTTCGCGAGGAAGACCTCTGGAATGGGTACCCGGAGGAGACCAACGCGCCCTATGGCCTGGCCAAGAAAATGCTCCTCGTGCAATCACAGGCTTATCGCCAGCAGTATGGTTTCAACTCGGTTGTGCTCTTCCCGGTGAACCTCTATGGGCCGAACGACAACTTCGATCTGGAAACCTCACACGTGATCCCGGCGATGATTCGAAAAATCGAGCAGGCCGTCACGCGAGGCGAGCCCGAGGTGGAGCTGTGGGGCGATGGCAGCCCAACCCGCGAATTCCTCTACGTGGACGATGCCGCCGAGGCGCTGCTCCTGGCGGCCGAGCGCTACGACCAGTCAGAGCCGATGAACCTGGGCTCCGGGCATGAGATTTCTATCAGCGACCTGGCCACGACCATCGCGCGTCTGATGGGATACCGCGGCCGCTTCCGCTACGACACGTCCAAACCAAACGGTCAGCCGCGTCGCGGCCTGGATGTTAGTCGCGCCAAGAAGGCGTTGGGATGGACCGCTGGTACGCCCCTCCAGGACGGCCTGCGACGGACGATCGACTGGTGGCGCAGTCAAGGGCGGAAATCGTGAGCACTCCAAAGCGAGCGCTGCTTACCGGCATCACCGGGCAGGATGGCTCCTATCTGGCCGAGCTGCTCCTGCGCAAGGGCTACGAGGTCTACGGCATCATCCGTCGTTCGTCCTCATTCAACACTGCCCGCATCGACCCGATCTACCAGGATCCGCACGAGCCCGACTATCGCCTCAAGTTGATGTACGGCGACCTCAACGATGCTTCCTCGCTCAACCGTATCCTGCGGGAGGTGGAGCCGGACGAGATATACAATCTCGGCGCGCAGTCGCACGTCCGCGTCTCGTTCGACGTGCCCGAGTACACCGCCGAGGTGACCGGGCTGGGCACGGTGCGCTTGCTGGAAGCGATTCGCGAGACCGCCATCGCGCCCAAGTTCTATCAGGCTTCCTCCTCCGAGCTGTTTGGCTCCTCGCCGCCGCCGCAATCGGAAACCACGCCATTCCACCCCCGCTCGCCGTACGGAGTGGCCAAGCTCTACGCTTATTGGATCACGGTGAATTTTCGCGAATCGTACGGCCTTTTCGCCTGTAACGGGATCCTCTTCAACCACGAGTCGCCGCGGCGAGGTGAAACATTTGTTTCACGCAAGATTAGTCGAGCCGCTGCGCGGATCAAGCTGGGCCTGCAGGACAAGCTTTTTCTCGGCAATCTGGACGCCAGGCGCGACTGGGGCCACGCCATCGACTACGTGGAGGCGATGTGGCTGATGTTGCAGCAGGAGCAACCGCAGGACTTCGTGATCGCCACCGGCGAATCGCATACGGTGCGCGAGTTCCTGGACCTGGCTTTTGATCGTCTGGACCTCGACTGGAAGCGACACGTGGAAATCGACCCCCGATATTTCCGTCCGGCCGAGGTGGACGAGCTGCGGGGTGACATGTCCAAAGCCCAACGGATTCTCAAGTGGGAGCCGCGGGTAAAGTTCAAAGAGCTGGTACAGACGATGGTCGACGCAGACCTGGAGGACTTGCGAAAACATGGGGACAGGTATGCCGAAAAGCAACGAGGCGCAGAGCCCATTCCTGCAACGCGAGGAGGCGGCGCGACAGCAGCGCGCGGCCGAGTTTGATCGCTTCGCGCCCGAGCGCGAGCGCTGGGTTGCCAAGAATGCGGCGTATTACCGCGCCATCGAGCGGCTGGTCGCTTTCTGCGTACCACCGGGTGCGAGCGTTCTAGAAATTGGCTGCGGCACTGGGGATCTGCTGGCGGCACTTCGCCCCTCAGAGGGAGTGGGCGTGGATCTCTCCGCCAAGTTGATCGAGCGGGCTCGCCAGAAACATCCGCAGCTCCAATTCATCGGCGCGGACGCGGAGAATCTGGACGCGCGGGAGCTTCGCAATCGCCGCTTTGACTACGTGGTGCTCGCAGACGTGGTTGGACTGCTGCCGGACGTCTGGGCCGCCTTTCGCGCGCTGCGCGGCGTGTGCGGGCCGCGCACCCGGGTGATCGTCACTTATTACAACTTCGTCTGGGAGCCGCTGCTGAGGCTGGCCGAGCGGCTTGGGATGAAGATGCCGATCAACCAGCAGAATTGGTTGGGCATGCAGGACTTGGCCAATCTTCTGGAGCTGAATCACTTCGAGATCGTTCGCCGATCTACCGCCCAGCTTCTGCCAGTGGACATCCCCTTCCTGGCTCCCTTGGCCAACCGATATTTCAGCGGGATGCCCGGGTTACGCCACCTCGCGCTCACGCAATTGTTCATCGCCAAGCTGGCCGGCTCGGGCGGTCCGATCCCCACCCGTGAGTACAGCTGCAGCGTGGTGGTTCCGTGCAAAAACGAGCAGGGCAATATCGATGAGATCGTCGCTCGCGTCCCAGAGATGGGCAAGTGGACCGAGATCATCTTTGTCGATGGCAACAGCAGCGATGGAACGGTGGAGGCGATCACCCGGCATCTGGATGCGAAAACGCGGCCGCGACTTTCCTTGATACATCAGGGGGACGGAAGAGGTAAGGGCGACGCGGTGCGAAAAGGCTTCGCCGCCGCTCAAGGAGATATTCTGTTCATCTTGGACGCCGATCTCACCGTGCCGCCGGAAGAGCTTCCCAAATTCTACGCGGTGTTGGCCGAAGGTCGTGGAGAGTTCGTCAATGGCTCTCGTTTGGTCTATCCGATGGACGACCAGGCGATGCGCTTCTTGAACTCGGTGGGGAACAAGTTTTTCGGCCTGGCGCTCTCCGAGATTTTAGAACAGCGCCTGAAGGATACGCTCTGCGGCACCAAGGTCCTGTTCCGGCGGGACTATGACAAGATTGTTCGGGCACGGGGATTCTTCGGCGAGTTTGATCCCTTCGGAGACTTCGATCTCCTGTTTGGCGCCGCCAAGCAAAATCTGAAAATTGTCGAGCTGCCGGTTCACTACCGTGCGCGAACATACGGAGAAACCAAAATCAGCCGTTTTCAAAATGGAGCTGAGCTTTTGCGAATGACAATCCACGCGTTCCGCAAGTTCAGATCGGCCCACTGAGCATCGCGACGGCGCTGCCGAGAGGAATCTTGCACCACACGTACCATGCCCGCGTCGCGACGAGCCGCCGCTCCAGTATCTAGTACAGGGAAGCAATTCGGAAGGCTCGGTAGATGCCGAAGCCCGGTGTCGTGCTCCGAAGGTCCCAGACGACTTGTCCCGAGGGAGTCACCTCCTGGACACGTGGGGGTTGCGCAGTGCCGTTGGCCAGCAACGTGTTGCCGTTCTCCAGGCGCTGTGTATACCCCATCGCGTTGGCATAGAGCGACAGCGGAGTCCGGTATTCCCAGGCCAGGGTAGCGGTCCGATTGACCACGTCCAACTGATACTCCACGGCGCGGCTCTGCGGTGGAGAGTGCTCATCACCATTGTCAAACATCAAAATATTCCCATTGGGCAGCTCGCGAGCTCCGTGCTGCAGCGAAAACCCATTCAAGGAGTCATTTGTGAATTGAAAGTCGCCGCCGAGACCACCGAGCTTCCACATAACCGCCCCGGTGTTGGAATTGATCTTCACCACCTGACTCAGGTGGCGGATGCTCACCAGATAATTGCCATCGCTCGTCACATCCACCGAATTGGCGTGCGTCCAGTCGACGTATGCGCCATGTATATCGATGATGTGGGCGATTCCTGTCACGGGCAAATGATTGAACGCGTCCCACTCAAATTTCACCGCTCCGGTCGGGCTCAACCTCTGCAGAATGTTTCCGACCACGTTGGCGTTGGGTCTCCCCCCGATTTGAGTCAGGTCCATCGTTCTCTGCTTGAAGGCCAGGAGCAGGGCGTCCCCATTAGGCAACAGCCGGAGCTCGTGATTGTCCGTCAGCCAGCCACCTGTTGCGGACCAAGTCCGCAACAGATTCCCCAAATTGTCGAACTGCTGATATTGGGCAATGAAGTACGAATACAGGTACAAGTCGCCATTGTTTACGGCCACCGTATACGTTCCGTCTGGCTGCTTCTGAAAATCTGAAATTCCCCTCGGATTTAGCCGATACCAAACCACCCTTCCCGTCTGATCCACGATCACCGCGGGGTTCTGCTGAAGAGAGCCAGTCGGAATCATCCAACCGAGCATGGTGTAGCCGGGTTGAACCTCTCCGGATTGCAGGGCGGCGAATGAGGGTATCTCGCTGGGCAGCGAACCAGTCTGAAAGGGAACTGGGTCACTCTTAACGATGGATCCATCCTGACCGGTGGCCACCACCTGCATCGAGTATTCGGTCTGGGGCATCAGGCCGAGCACCGGCAGATCCATATTGTTTCCCTGCGCTCGAAAATCCGGAGTGGTCCCGGCATCGCCGCCGTTGGCTGCAGTGTACTCCACACGAAGTGTGACTGCGTTGCTCAGCTCAACGCGGACGATGGCACTCAGGACGTTGTTTGGATTGGCCTGTACTTCGATGCTGCTGAGACCAAGGCGGCGCTGCGATGGCCCACCATTTCCGCAGTGTAGAAGCGCTGAGCTGCAAAGGAAAATGATCGAAAATGGTCGAACGAAACGAATGTCAAACAATTTCAAGGCAGCGTCCTCCTCCTGAATTCCGCACCTGAGGCACCCGGAAGCATCAAGAAGCTTTGTATTGGGTGTCAATTGAAACAAATCAGCCCGTACTGCAGAGATCTGCGGGCCCACTCGTTCACGGCGCCACCATTCTACGAAGCAGTCCCATCAAAGCAACCCCAGATCGTTGCTCAAGTTATAGCGCACGGGTGCGACGAATCGCCGAATTGTATGAAGGTGTTGTTAATAGATTACTTCTAGCTGCGGTGTGTGCGGCCTCAACGTCCGGCGGCTGACAACCAGCGTGCTCTCTTCAGCAGATCGTCCGCGCCCGGGCCGCCGCGCGCGCACCAGTAGCCGCCGTTCTGGATTTTCACTGGCGCGTTCGGTATTCCGCAGACTAGGTCTTCAAGCGCGTAGTAGTGGCACACATAGCTGCGCCGGGTGAGATCGAAATTTTCTATTTCCGCGCCGCCGTGCACCAGGTATGCGTGCCAGATGAAAACATCGCCGCGCTTGGCCAGAAAGCGGCTTTCGGAAAGCTGCATCCGATCGCGATGACGGGCAATGTGGTCCTCCCACTGCGAAACCTCTTCAGGAATGAACCTCAGCTTGCCCGTTGAAAAGCGAAACAGCGGAATCTGGTGCGACCCGCTGAGGTACCGCAGCGGACCAGATTGGGGGTGGATGTCCTCGAGCGCAATCCAGATTGCCAACATGTCGCGCTCGTTGGGCGGCGGCAAATAAAGGGTATCCTGGTGCAGCCCCTGGGCCGTTCCCCACTTGAAATTGATGCTCTGCCACAAGATGGGCTGGGCGCCCATCAAGGTCTGAAGCACGCTCAGGAGCCTGGGATCGAGCGGCAACTTCCGGGCCACGGGGCTGTAGAGAAACAGATCGTTGATCACGAAACGCTCGCGGCGCTGCTCCGCGCTCAGCCCGCCTATGCTGCTGCGAATCCTCGGCTGGTGCGGGTTGTAGATCTGGTTGTCGACGATGATCTGATCCGAATGGCTCGCCCAGGCGCGGTCTTCTTCTTCCAGGATGGCGTCGGTTTCCGCCTGCGAGAAGAACTGCGGCAGCACGTAGTAGCCGTTTGAGTTCCAGAATCCGAGGTCGATCTCCATCTGGTGCTCCCTTCGGGCGGCCAGCGAAGCGCACTCTAGGTCCGGGTCAGGGGAAGGCAAGAACGAAATTCGACTCGGCGCCAAGGCCCGGTGCGTCAAGACCGCCGTGCGTGGCTCCGGAGCTCGCCGCTCAATTGAATTAGGAATTTCGGGCGTCCGACTGTTTCAATCAAAGTAGGGTCCCGATCGCCCGGGTATCGCCACACTCGTGGGCAATCGTCTGGGATCGTGAGCAGCATGCATCAAGGGGTTGAACACAAAGGATCGCCCGCAAATCGGCAAAACCGAGTTTGGTATCACTCCCCTTGCCGTCGTCTGTCTTCTCTGCTTATGTGCTCTTGGCGAGGCAGGAGTCGCACATGCGGCGGAAGCGAGCAGGTACAATTGCGCTGGGCGGCTTGCTCTCCACCTTGAGCTGCATTGGCTCGAGTCCGAACCCCGTCACGGCCATCGTTCAATCCGATCCTGGACCCGAGGCGCTGAAAAAGGGGCCGTGTCGAGCCTTCAATCCGGATCGAAACGTCTACTTCGGCGATCTGCACGTTCACACGTCCTACTCGTTCGATGCATTCGCGTGGGGCACACGGACTGATCCCGCCGGCGCCTACGCCTTTGCAAAGGGCGAGCCTACGACGATCGGGACGGAAGCGGGGAGGCCCGCGCGCGTCGCCCGACTCGAGCGGCCGCTGGACTTCGCAGCGGTCACGGATCACGCCGAGCATTTCGGTGAATATCCGCCGGGGATGTTCACCGGCTACGACCGGGCAGCAGACGCGTGGATCCACGAGCAGAGCGCCGCAGAGGCGGCCAATGATTCATCGTCCGAATGCACCTTCACGGCCTTCATCGGCTACGAATGGACGGGAAACGTCGGCTTCGCGTGGTGGCACCGCAATGTGATTTTCCGGAACAACCACGTGCCAAAACTGGCGGTCAGCCCCAGGGAGGAGCCCACGCCACAGGGACTTTGGCAGGCACTTCGCAAGATTTGTCTGGATGGCGGAACGGGTTGCGACGTTCTGGCGATCCCGCACAATTCAAACTACAGCAACGGTTTAATGTTTCATGTGCCCGACGATATCAGCTTGATTCAAGCCACCTTGCGAGCGACGATGGAGCCACTGGTGGAGGTTATTCAGAATAAGGGCAACTCGGAGTGCAAGCTGGGTGTAGAAACCAATGATCCATTGTGTGAAATGTATCAAAAGTTTCCGATTGACTGTCGGGTCGACTCGCTGAACCCACAGTGCTCGCCAGGTAACTTTGTACGCAACGCCCTGAAGCGCGGGCTGCAAGTGGAGGAGCGAATGGGAGTGAACCCGCTCAAGCTCGGGTTCATCAGCTCCACCGACACGCACAATGGGACTCCCGGGGCAACGGATGAATTCGCTTATCAAGGCCAACATGGGCTTTTCGACGCGAGCCCCCGGGTCCGATTGTCAAAGACCGAGGGAACTTCTTACGATGCCACCGGTGGACTGGTCGCCATCTGGTCCGAGGAAAATAGCCGCGATGCGCTGTTCGACGCCATGCGGCGCCGCGAAACCTATGCCACCAGCGGAACGCGACCGAAGTTGCGATTCTTCGGTGGCTGGGGCTTTCCCGAGGAGCTGTGCGGCCGGAACGATCTGGTCAAGCTGGGGTACGAGCTGGGCAGTCCGATGGGGAGCGACTTGACGGCAAGGCCGGAGAACGCGCGGGCGCCATCCTTCGTAGTGGCTGCGCTCAAGGACCCCGGGAGCGTGGAGCACGCCGGGACCCCGCTCCAGCAAATCCAGATCATCAAGGGATGGTTGGATCCGGACTCCGGAGCGACGTTCGAGAAGATCTATTCGGTAGCTGGCGATCCGGATAATGACGCAAGGGTAGACCCCGACACCTGCCAGATCAGTGGGCCGGGAAGCGATTCGCTGTGCGCGGTCTGGCAAGATCCCGATTTCGATCCCCGTCAGCGCGCATTCTATTACGCGCGGGTGCTGGAGAATCCAACCTGCAGCGTGTTTCAGCGCGACTGCAATCTGATCAGGGATGTGCCGAGACCGGCGACCTGTAGCGACGGCTCGTTGGCGATGACCGTCCAGCATCGCGCTTGGAGCTCGCCGATCTGGTACCAGCCGTCAGATCACGATCGCGCCCTCCAAGTGAGGAGCCTGCGGCGGATCTTTTCGAAATCCCAGGCACCCGAACCATTGCCGCTGGACAGAGCAACGCCCTCCTCTGGTAGTGACGATTTGGTGTCTGATTTGGCGGAGCGCAGAAGAGTCGCAAACATCCGCCGCTGGAAAAGCGACTCAACCGAAGGGCGATCCACCACTTCCCGGTAGAGCTGTGCGGTATCCATTGCCGCCGTTTTCCAGGTGAATGATTTCACCCGCTCGCGCCCTCGTTCGATGAGCTGGAGCCGCAACGCGGCCGAGCTTGCCACGCTCGCCATCAGCCGCGCGACCTCTTCGATCGAGAACTCCTCGATGTACAAAGCTGCGTCGTGGGCAGTCTCAGGCAGGGCGCCGCTTTTTGCGCAGATTGCCGGCGTGCCCGCGGCCATCGCTTCCAATACCGTCCGACCGAATGGCTCGTGGGCGGCAGGATGGACCAGAGCCAACGACTCCTGGAGGAATGCGCGACATTCATCCGCCGTCAGGTCGCCCAGGTAGTGCACGCCCACCGGCCAGATGTCCGAGCCGAGCCCGTAGAGAGAGCCCAGCGTCCCGGACGGCCGACCGATGAGGACCAGCGAAGGACTCTCGCCCGGTCCCTGGAACCGATGGCGAAAGAGCGCGTAACTCGCCAGCAGGAGCTTCAAATTCTTGTGCGCCGCGTCCGGGCCGAGATACAGGAAATAAAGCCCCCTGACGCCGCGATTCTCGATCTGGATCCGGTTCCACATCTGATCGCGCTGCTCGAATCTGGCCGCATCGATCCCCGGGTAGATGGTGCGAATGCGATCAGATGAGACATGGAGCTCGGAGCTGATTTCGCTCTTTGCGTAGTTGGAGGGTGCGATGATCGCTTGCGCCGACTGCGCGGCGGCGAAGCAGCTGGCACGGTATCGCTCGAAGTCGTCGAATGAGCCGTGAGCAGAGGGCGTGCGCCAGGCAATCAAATCCAGATCGCTGATCACGGTCTGACTGGTAACACTCAAGAAGATATTCAAATCATCCAACGAGAGCAGACCGGGTTGGTGAAAAATCTGGATCTCTTCCAATTGATTCGAGGTCAACCGGGGAATGCCTGGCTGATTGAGCACGGCGCCGTGCTCGGGGAGGGCGCCGAAAGCGGAGATCTGGATATCGGTATGTTGCCTCAGCGCCATTGCAAGCGCGAACGCATCGCTGCCACCCGCGTCGGCTTGCTCCAGACGTGCCGCTCGGACATTGACGGCCGCGGACAGCCTGCCGAGGCGGTGTTTCACGTACTGCGAGGACACCCGGGATTCCGCCGTGCTCGAAAATGCGTTGACCTGTGGCGTGAAATAGGGAAACCGATTGACCAGCAACCGGGCAGTCCGCGCATTGAGCTCAGCCCTTTCATCGCCAAAGGACACCGCGCCCAGGTGATATACCATCGCCCGGTTGGCGCGCACCGCGTCCAAGCCCATGCTCTGTGCGCGCATGCACCAATCATTCTCTTCGTTGTATCCGCGACCGAATGCCTGGTCGAACGCGCCGACCATGTTCAATGCGGTGTGTTTCATCAGAAGACAAAAGCCGACCGCGGTTGGCAAGACGGTCCAGCGGGGCAGTCGATCGAGCTTAAGATCGCGATCGAGCAGCTGATGGGCGTCCGCCGCTTGGCAATAGTCGGGAACCGAGCAAAAAGCGCCGTTGTTGGAAAGGGGTACCACGGACCCGATTCGATCGCTGCTGTACGCGACTTCCAACGTTTCCATCAACCAACCGTGCGTCACCAGCGTATCGCTGTTCAACAACACCACGTCATGCTGTCTCAAGGCGATGCCGCGATTCGCGCTGCGAACGAAACCCAGGTTCTCCTCATTGCGGAGCAGGAGGATCTCCGGATGGTCCGCGCACAAGGATTGAAGCATCGGCTGCATGGCCGGATCGGGAGAGGCGTCGTCGATCACGATCACTCGACCCAGCTCTGGCGAAGCGTGCCGAAAAATGGATTCCAGGCAGGCCCTCGTCACTTCGACGTCGGCGAAGACCGGGATGACGATATCCGCTTTACGGCTCAACGCTTTCGCTCAGCTTGGCCCGCCATGCGCTGCAGCAGCGAAGCAGCCCCGTGCATTCCGGCGTGAGCGTAACGGAGATACCTCTTCAAGAAATCATTCACCGCATCGGCAAGCACGTACCGCAGCGGTGGGCTCAGCGACTCCGGCGATACATGGGAACCCACCTCGTGTTTCGAGGTCGGGTAGCTGAGGCGGAGGGCCTCGCTGCGTTCTCTCTCCTCCGCCAGCGCGAGAATGGCTGCGTCCTTCTCCTGCTTCGTCCGGGTGAGCTCAGTTTCGAGCGCATTGCATCGGGCGCAACCCGGCTCGGAGGCAGCGAACGGTCGCGCCGGAGCTGTCCCGGCAGTCAAGTCGACAACCTTCGGATGCGTTCGGGCCAAATGAGCATTTCATAGAAACTTTGGCCTAGGCGGTCAAGGCGGGCCGCCTGGCGACGCAGATCAGGTTCTTTCCGAGGGGCGGCGGGATCCAGCGCTCAATGCGCCGGGCGAGGGGAACAACCAGGCGGTCGTAGAGCAGCGCCGCGATTCGGCTGTACTTCGCTTGCCGCAGCACGCGCCCGGCGATCAGCCAGGGCAACATGCCGAGGAAATCGAAGTACTGCATCACCTCGGGCCGGAATCCCGCGCGATTGAGAATGGAGTTGAGACCGGACGCACTGTATCGGCGATGATGTCCCACCCGCCGATCGAGGGCACCATACAGCCACTGTAAGGCTGGCACGAAGAGCAAAAGGGTTCCGCCGGGACGGACCAGCCGGAAAATGCTGGAGAGCATGGCCCCATCGTCCTGCACGTGCTCCAGCACGTTCACCAGCACCACCGCATCGAATGCGGCTGCAACCGGTTCGGAAGATCTGTCGCCGCTCGCCAAGTCGTCCAGGAAGGCGCACCGCACCTGAACGTGCGCCTTGTCAGCAAAGCGTCGCTCGAGTCGCTCCTGCAGGTTCTTCGCCGGTTCCACCAGCAGAAGCCGATCCACGGAGTCTGCGTACATCGCTGCGATGTTGCCAATCCCTGCGCCGACCTCCAGAACGTTCCCGAACAAGTGCGAGCGGAATGTCTCCAGGACCCAATCCTGGTAGCGAGGCATCTCCACCAACGCGTCGAGATCTTGGCCTTCGTAGAAAGTACCGAGCGCTTCCGGACCTTCCTGCGAACTTGGCGGGGCGGCTCTCATTCCGGGTGCGATCCGGGGTTGAACTCTACGCTTTCCACAATGGCAAGCACTTTCTTGCCCCGGCGACCCTCCGTCCATTCCTTGACTGCCTCGCCATGCTTCCGTTATCGAGGTTGTTTCGGAATGAACGTCCTGGTCACCGGCGGCTGTGGTTTCATCGGATCGAACCTGGTGAAGTACCTGCGCCGCGAGCGGCCGCAGTGGACGATCGTCAACCTGGACAATCTGACCTACGCGGGCAACCTCGAGAACCTGGCCGAGCTGGAGGGCGACCCGCGGCACATTTTCGTGCGCGGCGACATCGGCGAACGCTCGCTGATCGATGACCTGATCGGCGCGCATCGCGTCGACGCGGTGATGCACCTGGCGGCGGAGAGCCATGTCGATCGCTCCATTCTCGGCCCGGCGCTCTTCATCCACACCAACGTGCTGGGCACCCAGGTGCTGCTGGAGGCGTGTCTGCAGGCTCGCGTCGGACGTTTCTTGATGGTGTCGACCGACGAGGTTTACGGCTCGCTCGGCCCGGACGGCGCATTTATCGAGTCGTCGCCCCTCGCGCCTTCGAGCCCATACTCGGCTTCCAAAGCGGCCAGCGATTTACTCGCCTTGGCCTATCACCGCACGTTCGGGCTGGACGTGTTGGTCACCCGCTGTTCCAACAACTACGGCTGCTACCAGTTTCCGGAGAAGCTGATCCCGTTGATGATCGTCAATGCGCTCCACGACGAGCCGCTCCCCGTCTACGGCGACGGGGGCAACGTGCGCGATTGGCTGAACGTGGAGGATCACTGCCAGGCGCTGCTGCTCGCGCTCGAACGGGGGCGAGCGGGTGAGATCTACAACATCGGCGGCGGGGCGGAGCGCAAGAACATCGACATCGTGCGAACGATCCTCGCGCTGTTGAAAAAGCCCGACTCGCTGATCCGCTTCGTCAAGGACCGGCCGGGGCACGATCGGCGCTACGCGATCGATCCGTCCAAGGCCTCGGCCGAGCTGGGATGGTCGCCGCGGCACAGCTTCGAGCAAGGCCTCGAGGAAACCGTGCAGTGGTATGCCGACCATCCGCACTGGTGGCAAAGCGTGAAGAGCGGCGCCTACCGGCAGTACTACGACAAGCAATACCGCGCGCGGTTGGACACCGCCCGCCCCTGAGCGGATGCGCGTCCTGGTCACAGGAGCCAACGGGCTCGTCGGCAGCCGCCTCTGCGCCAGGCTCATTCAGCGCGCGCACCCGGTGCTCGGCGTTTCCCGGGGCGCCTGGAAGCCGCATCCCACTCTGCGGAACGGAGATGCTGCCTTCGAGTACCGCGACGCCGATCTCGCAGACCGTAAAGCGGCGCAAGACGCGATCGCAGGTTGGCAGCCCGAGCTGATCATCCACACGGCCTCCATGACCGACGTCGACGCGAGCGAGCGAAACCCGGATCAGGCGTTCGCCGCGAACGTGACGGCCGCGGAGAACGTCGCCCGCGCCGCTCGCGTCGCCGGAGCACACCTGGTTCACGTCTCCACCGATTACGTTTTCGACGGCGAGGCCGGGCCGTATCGGGAGGAAGACGTGCCCAATCCGCGCGGCGTCTACGCATTGACCAAACACATGGGCGAGCAGGCGGTGCGGGTGCTGGCGCCCTCCTGGACCGTGGCGCGGACGGCGGTGGTTTATGGATGGCCGCCGGCGGGCCGCCCCAACTTCGGCTCCTGGCTGGTGAGCTCACTGGAAAAGAAGCAGCCGGTAAACTTGTTCGTGGATCAGCTCGTCTCTCCCAGCCTGGCGGACAGCGTGGCGGCGATGCTGGCGGAGCTGGGCGAGCGGCGACTTCCAGGCACCTGGAACATTTGCGGCGGCGAAGTGGTGGATCGCCTCAGGTTCGGCCATGCGCTCTGCGCGGTGTTCGGCTTCGATCCGAAGCTATGCATTCCGAGCAAGCTGAAAGACGCTCGCCTTGCCAGCCCGCGCCCGCGACACTGCGGCCTCCGGTCGGACAAGGCCTTCCAGGCGCTCGCGGAAAAACCGCTGCCGCTCTCGGAGTCGCTGGCCCGCTTTCACGCCGATTACCAACGCTACCGGCTATAGTCCGTCAACGATGCTACGACCCACCCCCGATCACCCCGAGCGTAAGGCGAGCCAAAGCGAGCCTGTAGTCGAGGGGTCGCCCGAACCCGATCGCCCCGAGCGTAAGGCGAGCCAAAGCGAGCCTGTAGTCGAGGGGTCGCCCGAACCCGATCACCCCGAGCGTAAGGCGAGCCGAAGCGAGCCTGTAGTCGAGGGGTCGCCCGAACCCGATCACCCCGAGCGTAAGGCGAGCCGAAGCGAGCCTGTAGTCGAGGGGCCACCCGAACCCGATCACCCCGAGCGTAAGGCGAGCCGAAGCGAGCCTGTAGTCGAGGGGTCGCCCTCGAGTGCGCTGTGCTACGCCCGTCCGGAACCTTGTCGAGGGGCTCGGGACGACCCCTCGACTCCGCTTCGCTACGCTCGGGGCGAGCGGATTGGGGCGACCCCTCGACTCCGCTTCGCTACGCTCGGGGCGAGCGGTTTGGAGGGAACGCATGAGTGAGGAATCGGCCCAGCCCAGATTGGTGATCTTCGTGATCGCCTACTACGCGGAATCCACGCTGCGAGCGGTGCTGGAGAGAATTCCGCCGATCATCTTCCAGCAGTTCCGGTGTGAGGTGCTGGTGGTGGACGACTCCTCGAAAGATCGAACCTTCGAGATCGGGCGCGAGTACAAGAAAAGCCATCCGGAGATCCGGATAACGGTATTGCGCAATGAATACAACCAGGGCTACGGCGGAAACCAGAAGATCGGCTACTCGTATGCCATTGGAAAGAACTTCGACTTCGTGGCCATGGTGCATGGCGATGGGCAATACGCTCCGGAGGAGCTGCCCAAGCTGATGGAGCCTCTGCGCGAAGGCCGCGCCGACGCGGTCTTCGGCAGCCGGATGATGGAGCGATTCGGAGCGCTCAAGGGCGGGATGCCGCTCTACAAATTCGTGGGAAACAAAATCCTCACCGGCGTCCAGAACACGTTGCTGGGAACAAAGCTGTCGGAGTTCCACAGCGGGTACCGCATTTATTCGGTAGCGGCACTGAAGAAGATCAACTTCCGCCTGAACTCGAATGACTTCCACTTCGACACTGAAATCATTATTCAACTGCTGAACGCCAAGGCAAGGATCGTCGAGCTGCCCATCCCCACCTATTACGGAGACGAAATTTGTCGCGTCAACGGGATGAAATACGCCAAGGATGTGATCCTGGCCACCGTGAAAAACGCGGCCCACCGCAGCGGAATTCTGTATCAACGCCGATACGACACGGCGCAGGAAAGCAACGAGCACTATGAGCTCAAGCTTGGATATCCGAGCAGCCATACGTATGCGTTGGACGAGGTGCCCGCCGGCGCCAAGGTCCTGGACATTGGCGCTGGACCGGGAGGGATCGCGCGCGAGCTGAAGAAAAAGGGATGTGACGTGGAAGTGGTCGACCGTTTCGAGCCGCAGGAGAAAGACGAGTCCATCCGCGTCCACCTGCAAGACCTCGATGCGCCGCCCCAATTCACCGTGGACAAGTTCGACTACCTGCTTCTGCTGGATGTGATCGAGCATCTGAAAGAGCCGGAGCAGTTCCTCGAGCGCCTCCGCGCGCAGTTCAACCACGACAAGAAGACGTTGATCTTCACCACCCCGAATATCGCCTTTGCCGCACAGCGCCTGATGCTGCTGGTTGGGCAATTCAACTACGGCAAGGCAGGGATTCTGGACCACACGCACACGCGGCTTTTCACCTTCCGCTCGGCGCGGCGGCTGCTGCGCGACACGGGCTTTCGCATTCAAGAGGTCAAGGGGATTCCCGCCCCCTTTCCGAAGGTTCTCGGAGCAGGGCTACTGGGCAGGGCCGCGCTCGCGGCAAACCTCGCCCTCATCCGTTTGAGCAAGACGTTGTTCTCGTATCAAATCTACATCCGCGCGGAGAGCACGCCGGACGTCGATTTCCTGCTGGCCGACGCCAAGGAAAAAAGCGCGATGCGGGCGGCGGCCCAGCTTCGCATCGCTGGTCAGGGCAAGGCTGATCCCCGGGTCGGCGTGGACAAACGCCGCGCGCGGCCGCGTGATCCGGCCGCTTCGCGCAAGGTCTGAGCTGGCGAGGTGAGGTGCAGATGAAAGGAATCGTGCTCGCGGGCGGATCCGGAACGCGCCTCTACCCGTTGACGCTGGTGATCAGCAAGCAGCTGCTTCCGATCTACGACAAGCCGATGATTTATTACCCGCTGACCACGCTGATGCTGGCGGGGATTCGCGAGGTCCTGGTGATCTCCACGCCCAGCGATCTGCCCCGCTTCCGGGAGCTCCTGGGAGATGGGCGGAACTGGGGAATGCATTTCCATTACGCGGTGCAGCCCAGCCCAGACGGGCTGGCGCAAGCGTTCATCATCGGCCGCAACTTCGTGGGCACGGATGGCGTGGCGCTGGTTCTGGGCGACAACATCTTCTACGGCCACGGCCTGAGCGACCAGATCCAGCGAGCCGCCGTCCAGACCTCGGGCGCCACCATCTTCGCGTACTACGTGAAGGATCCCGAGCGGTATGGCGTGGTGGAGCTCGACGCGACCAACAAAGCGGTGAGCCTGGAGGAGAAACCGGCCAAGCCCAAATCGAGCTATGCCGTCACCGGCCTATATTTTTATGACAACGAGGTGCTGGAGATTGCCGCCCGCCTCAAGCCGTCCGCCCGAGGCGAGCTGGAGATCACCGATGTCAATCTAGACTACCTGCGGCGCGGGCGGCTGCGCGTGGAGCTGATGGGCCGCGGCTTCGCCTGGCTGGACACCGGAACGCACGAGTCATTGCTGGAAGCCTCCAGTTTCATCGAAGTGATTGAGCGACGACAGGGACTCAAAGTGGCTTGCCCGGAGGAGATCGCCTATCGGATGGGGTACATCGACGAGGCCCAGCTGCTGCGATTGGCCGAGCCGATGCGCAAGAACGACTACGGGCGATACCTGCTGCAGCTGGCCAACAATCGCGGGGCGATCACGTGAAGATCAGCAAGACTTTGCTCCCGGGTGTTCTACTCCTCGAGCCCAAGGTATTTGGCGACGATCGCGGCTTTTTCTTTGAGACTTATCACGCGCAGCGATACGCGCAGAGCGGTATCTCCGAACAGTTCGTGCAGGACAACTATTCTCGCTCGATCAAAAACACCCTTCGGGGTCTCCATTTCCAGGAGCCCCACGCGCAGGGCAAACTGGTTCAAGTGTTTCAGGGCGCGGTGTTCGACGTGGCAGTAGACGTCAGGTTGGGCTCGCCGACCTTCAAGAAATGGTTTGGTATCGAGCTTTCCGCCGAAAACAAATTTCAGCTGTGGATTCCCCCCGGATTCGCCCACGGTTTCTGCGTCATCTCCGAGACCGCTGATTTTTGTTACAAGTGCACTGATTTCTATTTCGCGGACGCGGAGCGTTGCGTCGCCTGGGATGACCCCGAGCTGGGAATTCAATGGCCGGTGGCACGGCCGATCTTGTCCAAGAAGGACGCCAGCGCGCCGCGGCTCTCGGCGTCGACGAATCTCCCCCGCTACGCGAAGTAGAGCTCAGGGGATCCGGTAGACGTGCGTGCTTCCGAAGCGGTGTCGCGCCACCAACTGCGCGCCCAGGGTTTGCGTCAGCGCATTCTCCGCAGCCGTGCCCGGCCTGACCGAGACCCACTTTGCCTTTGCCGCGCGGATCGCGGCGAGGTAGCTCTCCGGGGGCACATTGCTGGAGACGAAAACGGCGCGGCTGGTGGCGTTGCGGTTCCAGTGCTCGCCGAGAAACTGCACTCCCTCGTCGTACGCCCACACGTCGCCCGGCTTCAGCTCAGCATCTCGCAGCTGGACCTCGGTACCCAGGAACATCCAATTCATCTCCGACCGCAGCCGCCCCTCGTTCAACGCGCGGTCGGCGACGAACGCCAGAGAAGGGGTCTGTCGATAGCCCTCGAAGTGGAGGACGAGATCGGAGACGGCCAGTGTGCCGAGAGCCCCGAGCGCGACGAGCTGACCCAGGCGGAATCGCCGCCCGAGGAGCTCGAGGACGATCCCGCTGCCGGCCAGGGCCGCGGCCGGGACGCCCAGGACATACCGACCCCACCAGGCTGCTGGAACGGTTATCGCCGCGAGCGCGAAGTAGAGCAACGCCAACACCTGTGGCCGCCCCGTGGTGAGGCCGATCAAAAGCGCCAGCGCGAAGAGCGGGAGCGTGAGATAGATGAAGGTCAAGCCAAACGGCCTCTCTCGAATGTCAGGGAATGGAACGCCCGGATCGTGCGTCCAGGCTACGACGAGGTGCCGGAAGCTGCCGGGATCCGCGAAGAAGGCTCGGCCGCTGGAGACCGCGCCCTCTTCGACCGTTCCGGGGAGCGTGAGATGGATGAGAGGAACGGTAATCCGCGCCGGATAAAACGGATTCCCTTCCCGAAGCACGTTGTGTACCGGCTGCGTGAAGCCGATGACCAGAGCCAGCGCGATCAGCAAGAGGTGCGCGCGCCGAATTCGAAGCGGGCGACGACGAGCAATGTGCGAAAGCAGCCGGAAGGCAACAACCGGCGCCATCATCGATACCAACAACAGACCAGACGTCTTGGTGGCGAGGAGCAGGGCGGCGGAGATGGCCGCGAGCGTGAGCGCTCGGCCGTTGAAGCGAGGAGCGAAGGCAAAGTACGCCAGCGCGACGAACTGCGCTCCCGCGGCCACGTCGGCATGCGTGGTATGCGCTTGCAGGAACACGGCGGGGCAAAGAATCCACCCCAGGCCCAAGGCGACCGCGAGGGTCGGCGAGATTGAGAAGCGCCGACACCAGGAGGCCACCGCCAGAGCGCCGACCAGCGTCCATCCCAGCTGCGAGGCATCGTCCAACAGGTCCGAGCCCAGGAGGAGAGTAGCAAAGGCAGACGTGGCCTCGACGAGCCGCGGATAGCCATTGATGTAACCGATATGTGTGGGTACCCAATACAAGAGGCTTTGCTCCTGAATGATGTATCGGGTTTGCGCGAGGTGATACCAAACGCAATCCCAGGACCACGTCGGGTAAGCCAGGATGTGGCAAACAGAGACAAACAAGGCGAATCCCGACGCTGCGAGAACCGGGTACAAGTACAACAGCGACTCCGGCTTTGGCCTGACGCATTCGAGCAGTCGCTTAAGACAATGGCGAAGGTCGGGCCAGTAACGCCACGAGCGGCACTGCTTGAGCACCAAGCCGCTCACCATCAAGGTCGCCACGGGGGCCCAAAACGCATCGAAGGCGTGGAAGGCGCTCGCGGCGTACCACGCAACGTAGGGAAAGAAGAAGAACAGCAGGCCTGCGATCAGCCACCGCTCGGCAGTGGAGCGGGTCGAGCGAAGGTGGCGGCTCGCAGCGAAGCCTGCCCACCCGGCGAGGATGATGCATGCCGCCGCTATTCCCCATCGCAGGCTCAGTCTCCTTGCCTCCTCTCGACGACCCTGAGCGGTGCCACTGCCGCCATCCCAACGATTGCCGGATACTGGCCGGAGAGTCGGACCGATTCAGCGAACGCGGTGAAGCACCAGAACCGTGAAACCGGCGACTTCCAGCCGCTCGTAATTTGCTCCCATCGCACGGAACTGGTTTTCAAACGGTCCAGCGGTCGCGCGCGGCTCGCTGGGATGAAACAAATACGCGACCACCGGAGCTGCCTGAAACGCTGCTCGATAGGGCGGATAACGATCATCTCCATCGAGTGGAAACACGATGGGATCCTCTCCAAATAAGAATGTAAGCCGGTAAGACAGCCAGTATTGGGAGGCGGCATGGTGAATTCCTCGTTGGCGCAGCGCCGCTCCAAGCTGGGCTTCGTCATGGGCGAGTCCGCGAGCGTCGAGCCTGGGCAAGGGTCCGTGCACATAGCTTCCGTAGGCCAGCCAGCCAGCAAACGAAGCAGAGAACAGATAGGGTGCCAATGCCAACCCAAAGCGGGCAGCGCCCAAAAGGTGCGCCGCAGGCGCGAGCGCGAAGGGCGAAAACCAAATCAGCGGCGCCAGGTAGCGGACCGCCCACTTGTCATAGGGCATTCCAGAGAGCAGAAAGCCGGCGAGGGAGGATACGGCCACCATCAAGCCGAAAGCTCCAAGCCTGCGGACCTTCCACGGCACCCGCCGGATCACCAGCGCCAAGCCTCCCGACAGAATTCCGACCAGTAAGAGAATTGCTCCGCCGATCTGGACCAGCTCGATCACTATTGGCGGGTGCCAAATCACGTTGGCCGTTACAGGGAAGAACGCTTTGTAGGAGAGCGCCCAGGGCAGGCACTCGTTCCAAAACAAGCCCCAGTTCCGAGCAATGTTGGAGAAAGACAATCCAGCCTGGGCAGGCACGCCGCCGCGCAGCCGATGCACCACCCACAAGAAAACAAGACCGATCAGAAAACCGGAGGCACACGCACCCAAACGTCTCAATTTTTCCGTCAGCCGATCGCCATTGTCCCAGCAACAAAGGACAGCCAAACCGATGAAGGCCGGTATCAACTGCAAAACGTAGAGGTCGAGGTAGACGGCAATCGTGCCCAAGGCAGTCGCCAATCCATAGCGAATCAACGACCGCTGGGATTCTTGTGCGCCGTCGATCAGCCAGACTGCGCCGAAGAGCAAAGTGATCGACCACTGGCGTGGCGCATAGAGGGCCACGCTGTTGATCGCGTGCGGCGCAAACACCAAGGGTAGAACGGCCAGAACCGCGCTCCAGCGATCCAGGCGTCTGGAGAGCACATCGAAAGCCAGCCAGGTCAATATCAGATGTCCGGTCAGCGGCACCAGCATCAGGGTGAGTGGTGTGGCCCCACCCAGCAGAAATCCGATCGCCAGTAGCAACGCATCGATCGAGGCCTGATAAGGAGCTCCCCAAAGAAACCACGACCACTCGCCCTTCAGGATGTGCAGCGCCTGCAAGCCTACGATCGCCGCATCGGAGTGAACTCCCCGAGCGTTCAGCAACGGAGGAATCCGAAACAGCACCGACACCACGGTCAAGGCCAAAAACAGCACCCAGTGCCGTGAGCGGCTTCGGCCGTCACTCTCCTTCTCAACCATGAAAAGACATCAAAATCAGTTGGAGGGCATCTGTCGTTGCAATACCGGCTGGTACCTAGCCGCGCCAGTCTTCGCTATCTAGTCCGAAAAGTATGAACCTGCAACAGAAGGAGCAGCAGCATGGCCGAACTGAGTGCAGCTTGAGCTACGGTAGAGTTGACACCCGACTGCGTATGGTTGAAAGTCCCTCCCTCGAGGGGGTACCCAATCGCAGCCGGACGGCTGGCGGCTCTTGTCCATAGCACTCCGAGGGTCAATGCCAGAGAAACTCAAGAGGCTTCGAGACTACCTGGCGCATTTATTGTCGAACTACGGAGCACACGTTCGGCGATTTAAATTTCCGATACTCTGTGGGCTGGCGGTCGCCGGGCTTCTCGTTCGCATTTTGCTGGCTTTGGTTTCCGAGGGATCCAACGATGTCGGGATCTGGAACCTGTGGGCCACCCTTCTCGAGCAACGCTCACTCACCGATATGTACTCATCCGTGGAGGGATTCAACCATCCCCCATTAATCGCTCTCTGGTCACTGGCAGCGCTCCGCCTGGCCCGCGAGACAGGCCTCCGTTTTGCCATTCTGCTCAAGGTCCCTTCTCTCATCGCCGAGGGTTGCGCTTCGTACCTGCTTTGGAGAATCTGGCGGTCAGTTGGATCCCTGACGGCAGCCGCTGCGGTCGCCGCTTTCGCTTGGAACCTCGACTCAATCCTGGTGAGCGGCTTTCACGGAAACACTGATCCAATATGTGCAATGCTTTGCCTCGCATCCGCAATATTTATTCAGCGACAAGCCTTCTTTGTCGGGGGGCTAAGTCTGGCCGCAGCTCTCAATGTCAAATTGATTCCGCTGCTGCTTATCATTCCGCTGCTATTGCAATCCCGGACACGGCGACAGGCTCTCGCTTTCCTGGCAGCCCTCGCGCTGGGAGGCGTGCCTTTCTTGCCCTTCCTTGTATCGGCCGGAGCAGGTTTCTACAGGCATGCGATTGCCTACAATTCCATTCCAGACAACTGGGGGATTGGCTTCTTTCTGAACTCCAGCGAGCAGAACCCTCGATTTGCCGCCGCAGCTGCCCGCATCGCGCCCATCTACCACACCTATACGCGGTATCTGATCATGGGCGCATGCGCGATCCTGGGAGCATGGGGTCGGCGCTGCCGGTGGAGCGCCTATCGTATTTCTTTTCTCTGTCTAGCTACGTTCCTTATTTTAACTCCCGGCTTCGGCGTTCAGTACACTGTCTACGTCGTTCCGCTGCTCTTTGCGATAAACGTGCGCCGAGCTCTGGCCTATTCATTCGCCAGTGGGTTTTTCATCTTCTCCGTCTATGTCAATTTCGGGATGCGCGGATTTCCGTGGCGGTCGGAATTCTCGGCAAACTTCCCGCTTCCCACATCCTTGTTCGGGTTGGTGGCGTGGATGGTGCTCATCGCGATCGTCGCACGCGAGCTCGCTTCGGAAGAGAGCTGCCCCCAATCGGAGCAGGTGACCGCACAGACGATGGCCCATCAACACTGAAAGGGTAAGTCGCGGCATCAGCGCTGCAGTGGCACCACGGAGAACGTCGCACGCCTCTCGTGCTGTGTCCTAGATATTGAAATTTCGCCTGAGGATCTCGATTGGCGTATTGTTCCACGATTTCACTGAATGTATCACCGCCAGAAAATTCACTACGGTGCCGTACAACATCGCGCCATAAATCAGCCATCTCGCGCGAATCCAAACGACGGTCGAACGCTCCAGCGCGTGCACCAGCCCCAACCCGAGCAGGGGCAATGCGGGGACAATCAATCGCGGTCCGTAGCACCATCCGCCCACCCAGTACGCCCACCAGGCGGTAATCAGGTAGAGCAAGGCGAAGCCGAGCAAGCACGCCAGCGCCTCGAGTGGGAAGCGTCGCACCAGCCCCGGCCAGCCCAATGCGGACAGCACCAGCACCGGCGCAAACCAGAGCAAGCCATGACGCTCGGAGGTCAAGAGTCCCCACGCTCCCTGCCAGAGGTTCCCGCGGTAAAACGGATACGGGCCGAGCCAGGGCGAACCGTAGAGGCGGTCGTTCCACCACAGGGTCAACAGCGCTGCGGCCAGTGGAGCGATGCCGAGTAGGAGCAGGGATTTGAGATCGCGTCGGGGAAGGAAGAGCAGCGACAGCGGAGCGAGGAGCACTACGCTCGGCGGCTTCATCAGCATCGCCACCGCAACGCTCAGCCCGGCCCAGAATGCCTTGCCTGGCGCGAGCGCCAGAGCAAACGCCGCAATGACGCACAAAGTAACAAATGGCTCGTTGAAGAAGCTGCGCGTGTAAAACAACAGCGGGGTAGCCAGAAACACGGCGAGCGTGGTTACCCAGACGGCGGCCTCGCTTTTGGAAAAGTAGCGCAGAACGCGCTGATAGAAGTAAGCGGCCAACAGGGTTGCCAGCGCGGAGCAAAAGATCGCCACGTGCTCCACCCATCGCGTGCCGCGAAACGGAAATGCAATGGGCGCCAGCAAGACCGCCACGCCCACCGGATGAGCGGCCGCTTCCGGCAGCACGGCAAACCGCGGGTCGACCCCTGGTTTGACCTGCGGAACGAGATGGCCGCGCGAGTCTTTTGGCCACTGTCCCACGTCCACATTGAACACCTCGCTCCACTCGACGCGACGGCCGCCCATCCAATAGGTGATCTGGTGATCGAGACCGCTGCCGGCAAATCGCGCGCCGGCCTGATTCGAGCCCTCGTGAACCGAGAGGTAGTTGTTCCGGACGTCGAAGTCTCCGTCCAGGATCACGCTGTTGAGCAGGACGAGATAATGCGGTTCATCGCCGCTCACCACGGTGGCGAAGCCCCATTTGGCGCCTTTTTCCACTTGATAGAATTGCGGAAGGAGAACGACCGCGGCCAGTCCAAGCCAGTACGCGAGTACGCGAGTGCTTCGCATGCGAATGCATCCTGGAAGAGCGTCTGGACGAATTCAATCGAATCGGGTATGGCCCTCGTGGCGAGTTGCGGACGGGATGGCCATTGCGCGTCGTGCCATTCTCGAACCGCGTCATCTCGCGAGGCGTTGACCGGGCTCGCAATCTAACATACGGTCCCGCGAATTCTGCTCCGGTGATTTCGTCATGCGAGACAAAACGAGAAAGAAAGTGGCGATCGTCGGAGGCTGCGGACACGTGGGTCTTCCGCTTGCGATCGCGCTCGCTCCCCACCACCCAGTCTGCATCTACGATATCGATATGGCGGCTATCGAGTTGGTGAAACGCGGACAGCTTCCGTTTCTCGACGACGGTGCCGAAGAGGCGCTCGCCCAGGCGCTTGCAGCTGGATTGCAGGTCAGCGCTACGCCCGAGCAGATTCCTGAGTGTGACTATGTCGTGGTGATCATCGGAACACCGACCGATGAGCATCTGAATCCATCTTTCACCAGCATCGACAGGCTCCTCCACCAGCTTCACGAGGTGCTCCGCGATCACCAGACGCTGGTACTTCGATCTACCCTCTACCCGGGAACCAGCGAGCGGATTCACAATCAGCTTCGAAAAAGGGGGCTTCAGGTCGAGGTGACGTTCTGTCCAGAGCGTGTAGCTGAAGGGCAGGCCTTAAAGGAGATCCGCAGCCTGCCTCAGATCGTCTCGGGCTTTTCGCCCAAGGGAGTCTCGGCTGTGCGGGCGCTCTTTGCGCCAATGGGCGTGGAGATCATCGAGCTAACGCCGCTGGAAGCCGAGCTGGCCAAGCTGTTCAACAATGTCTACCGCTATATCACGTTTGCCGTTGCCAACCAGTTCTTCATGTTGGCCTCCGAAGCCAACGTCGATTTCTACCGAGTCCTGCATGCTGTGAAACATCGTTATCCACGCGCTGACCACTTGCCCAATGCAGGACTTACTGCTGGGCCGTGTCTATTCAAGGACACGATGCAGATGTCTGCCTTCAACAATAATCGCTTCTTCCTCGGGCACGCAGCGATGTTGGTGAACGAAGGATTGCCTCAGTTCATCGTCAACCGGATGAAGCAGCGCTGGCCGGACCTGGCGGACAAAACCGTGGGGCTGCTGGGAATGGCGTTCAAGGCCGAGAGCGACGACAGTCGTGAGTCGCTCTCCTACAAGCTGAAGAAGATCCTTTCTCTTCACTGCGCCGAGGTCCTCTCCTGCGACCCCTATGTGAAGGATCCAGCCCTTCTTCCAGAGGCGAAAGTCCTGGAAAAGGCAGATCTGTTTGTGATCGGGGCGCCCCATCGCCGATACAGGACGCTCGATTTCAAGGGGAAAACGGTGGTGGATGTGTGGAACCACTTGGGCCGAGGGGCAATGATTTGAAGGCGCTCGTCACGGGAGCGGCAGGGTTCATCGCCGGGTACTTGGTCGAAGAGCTGCTGGCACACGAGTACCAGGTGGTGGGCGTCGACAACTTCTCCAAATACGGAGCGCTCGAAAAGAGTTATTCCCAAGATCCCCGCTTCAGGATGGTCAACGGGGATGCCAAGGACACGCCCCTGCTGAAGGAGATGATTGCAGATTGCGATCATCTGGTAGCGGGCGCAGCGATGATCGGCGGTATCAGCTACTTCCACGAATTTGCCTATGACTTATTGGCGGAGAACGAGCGGATCATCGCTTCTACTTTCGATGCGGCCATCTGGGCACGTCGCCAGCAGAAGCCTCTCAAAAAAATCACTGTGCTATCGAGCTCGATGGTTTTCGAGAGTACCTTGCGCTTTCCCACGCCCGAAGGCGAGCAGCTGTGCTCTCCTCCTCCTGTCTCGACCTACGGCTTCCAGAAGCTGGCCTGCGAGTACTTCGCTCGGGGCGCCCACGAGCAATATGGACTTCCCTACACCATCGTCCGGCCCTTCAACTGCGTGGGTATTGGCGAGCGCCGGGCAAAAAACGATCGCCAAGTGATGAGCGGAAACGTGAAGCTCGCCATGAGCCACGTAGTTCCGGACCTGGTACAGAAGATCTTGAAGGGACAGGACCCGCTTCACTTGTTCGGGTCCGGCGAACAGGTGCGCCACTACACTTACGGCGGCGATTTGGCAAAGGGGATTCGCCTGTGCATGGAGCACCCCGCGGCGCTCAACGAGGATTTCAACCTCTCCAGCCCGGAATCGACGACGGTGAGACAGCTCGCCGAGATGATTTGGCGAAAGTTGAAACCCGGCAAACCATTCAAATATATCACCGATCAGCCCTTCCAATACGACGTGCAAAAACGAGTTCCGGACGTCAGCAAGGCGAAGCGGGTATTGGGTTTCGAGTGCAACACCAAGCTGGACCAGATGCTCGACGAAGTAATTCCCTGGATTCGGCACCAAGTAGAGCTGGGAACCATCTGACCGATCATGAGCGATCCCACGCGGACCGGTTCAGGGCCCGACCTGCATATCGTCGTCCCGGTGTTCAACGAAGGCGAAAACTTTCGAGCGTTCTACGACAGTTTGAAGACGCATATCCACACGCCGTACGAGCTAGTCGTGGTTTACGATTTCGACGAGGACAGCACCCTGCCCGTCGCCCGGCAGCTGGCAGAACGTGATGCTTCGCTGGTGCTGATCAAGAACGAAAAGCGCGGCGTGCTGAGCGCGCTCAAACGCGGGCTGGCGTATCCCACCGGTGGCGCAGTGGTAGTAACCATGGCGGACGGCTCGGACGATCATTCGCGCGTCGACGGGATGTATCGACTGTACCAACAGGGCTTTCAGGTCGTATCGGCAAGTCGATATAGCCAGGGTGGACAGCAGCGAGGTGGACCGCTGCTCAAACGCCTACTCTCGCGAGCAGCTGGGATGAGTTTGCGCCTGTTCGCCGGCTTGCCCACGTCGGATCCCACCAACAATTTCAAGCTGTACAGCAAAACTTTTCTTGATCAGGTCGAGATCGAGTCGCGCGGTGGATTCGAGCTGGCGCTAGAGTTGACGGTCAAGGCGCACCAGCAAGGGCTGCCCGTTGCGGAGGTACCCACGATCTGGACGGACCGGGTCGCGGGAAAGAGCAACTTCAAGCTGGCGAGTTGGCTGCCTCACTACCTTCGCTGGTATGTGCAAGCCCTTCTCGGACGCAACATCCGTTCCCAAAAGGCCGATTGAGCTCCATGCAGTTGGATTTCCTGTATAGGCACAGATTCTCCCCGAGGGATCGTGAAGAGAAGGACGCGATCTGGCGGGTCCTCTGCGATCAATTCTTCTCCCGCTATGTTCCCCTGGACTCGACCGTCGTGGACGTGGGCGCTGGTTATTGCGAGTTCATCAATCACATCTCCGCCAGTCGGCGGATCGCCGTGGACGCCAATCCCGACCTGAAGCAGTTTGCGGCAGAGGGTGTGGAAGTGCACTGCACCAACGCGGAGCAGATGAGCTTCTTAGCCGACGATACGGTCGATATCGTCTTCAGCTCGAATTTTTTCGAGCACCTGCCCACCAAGCGCGCCCTGCAGCAACTGGTGCTCGAGCTGCATCGCATTCTGAAACCGGGTGGCCGACTGATGATCATGGGGCCCAACGTGAGATATCTGCCGGGCAAATACTGGGACTATTTCGACCATCACCTGCCATTGACGGAAAAGAGCACCGAGGAGTTGCTGCACATCAGCGGCTTCGAAGTGGAGAAGTCGCTCCCGCGATTCATGCCGTACACCACCAAGAGCTGGTTGCCCAAGTGGCCATCCCTGGTGCGGTTGTATCTGGCATTGCATGTTGTCAGCTTCCCCTTGTTCGGAAAACAATTCTTTGTTGTCGCCCGCAAGTGGCAGGGGAATCGAGAGAGCTAGCTACAGGACAGGAGTGGGGCTCATCCCGACGCAGGAGCTTCGGTACTGATGTTGAAGAGAGCCATCCGCTGCGAGCCAAGAACGCTATTCGTTGGCGCAATATTGGTTGCGCTTTCCATCGATTTGTTTTGGTTCGTGCACGACTATTCGCTGGACATGCCGCTCGGAGACGAGATCAGGTGGCTGCCCTATGCGACTGGGGAGCTTCCCGTCGACCTGAAATGGCTCTGGTCGGAGCACAACAACCACCGGGTTCTTTTACCGCGACTGCTCTATCTCGCGTTGTGGCATCTCCTCGGACCCAGCTTCCGCTGGGGCATGTATTTCGGAGCCTTCGCACTGACGGCGACAGCCACGCTCTTCGTGCTAGCCGCGCAGAGGCTACGCGGGCACTTGAGCTATGCGGACGCATTCTTTCCTCTTCTTTGGCTGAGTCGCGGCCACGCGGAGCTTTTGCTCTCCGCTTTTAACAGCACGTGCAACATTTTGACCCTTTTGATCTTATCGCTGCTCGCGGTTGCCATTAGCATCAGTCCCGATCCACTTGGTCATCGCGGGTTGCGACGTACCATCGCGTTCGCGACGATTGCGGCGCCCCTCACCACGGCAACGGGCATCTTCGTGTCGGCTGCCCTGATTCCTTGGTTGAGCACCAGTGCTTGGAAGCGTTGGCGACAGGAGCGGCGTTGGTCGAAGGAAATCATTGAATGCTCGGCGCTGATCGCCTCCGTCGTTGCGATCATCGTTGCCCACCTGGCCACCCTGGATCGGCACAACGCGTTCGGGGAAGCCAGATTCTCGCGGGAAAACGTCGGGCAAGCACTCTCTATGCCATTTGGAACGTTTCTTACCGCATATCCACGATGGTGGCCGGTATTTTTCATGTTTCTGATATCGTCAATCGTATTTCTCGCCGTGGCATCATTTGCGCGATTGCGTGCCAGCAATCGTGAATTGCACCGCTTATCCGGATTGTGGTCGATCATTGGCGGGTTTGTCGTGACTGCGGGCATGATCGGGATCGCACGATCATCCCTGGGCGAAAATGCAGGATTGCAAACCCGCTATGGGCTGGTTCTCTCGCCGCTGCTCGGCTGCCTATACCTGATTTCTCAACTGTCCCTTGGCAAATCAGCTCGCGAGTTGTTTCAGATGGTTCTGTTCTTCACCTCCGCCTCCGTTGCGTGGCCAACTGCGGAAGTTGGAAACGCCTGGCGTGAATGGCGGGGCGAGCAGTACGCGGAGATCGCCCGGGGTGTGCGCGCGGGCTGGACCTCGCATGACATCGAGGATGCGATGACGGCCCAGGACTTCGTTTTGAAGATTCAGGGCTCCTTCCTGTTAGAGGAGCTGAAAACCCACCATCTGGGTCCGTTTCGAGCAGTGACGGATGTGCCGACGATAACCGCCGAGCGCGCCGGAGAGCTCTTAGGAAAAGTTCAACCTTCACCTCTCTTGGGAAGCGTCGATTCCTGCGAATCCCGGCTGGTGTCATTCGTGATTGACGGCTGGGTGATCTGCCCAGACGCTCAATCACCAGAGGAGCTATTAGCGTTGGCGACACACGGCGGAGCGCGCCAGTCAGGCCCCTGGCTGATCCGTCCTGATGTGAAAGCATTGCGTGGTGTCGAGAGGGTCGGCTTTCGGCTGTGGCTTCCACGCTGGGCGTCGGAGGAGCCGATATCCGTTGTCGCGCGCTGCGGCCAGGTGTTGCGCCCGGTGAGCGGATCGCCAATCCGTTGCAAGTGATCAGGCGCCCACCAGACCGATATTGGTCTCCGGTTGGCGGGAATCCAGGCTACGGCGCAGCGTCAGATCGCGGCTGACTCGCGGCGATCGCGGTGCAACATGCGCCGATAACAAAAAAATAGTAATTGCAAAAGGCCTGTTTGTTGAAAGCAAAAAAAGCGATGAAGGTCAGCGCCACCGCGGCGGCAAATCCCGCGGGAGTGCGGGGCGCGCGGAGCAGCGCGATCACAATTGCGATCCCCGCCGAGACGAAGCCCAACCAATTCGGCGGGTGCCAATCTCCACGCGCAAACCAAGCCAGGTAACTCAAGGCCTCGGCCCGGAATGGCTGCTGCGCCTGCAACACCACCACCGAACGGACGAAGGCGGGCAGGTTCCACAGCGCAAACGGAAGGGTAATCAGAAGCGCCAGCGCGGCCGCCTTTCCGAGCAATCGGGCGTACTCGCCCCAGCGGAATGGACGCGGCAGCAGCAGCGCGACCAGCGGCGCCGCCAGCACCATGTATTGCTTGGAGGCGAAGAGCAGCCCGAGCGCAATCGGCACCAGCTTGGGCGCGCGGCACGACGCGAACACGGTCGCCGCCAGGAGCAGAACCACGAACGGTTCCGTCCACGCCTCCTCGAGCACGAAGAAGACGCGCGGCGTGAAGAGAAACACTGCGGCCGCAATCGCGCCCAGCCGTCCGGGTCGCGCGTAGGACATCAGCGCGCCGCTGGCGGTCATCGCCGCGAGCTGTGCGTACCGAAAATCCCCCGCCAGCAACTGACCCGGCAGCGCGAGCAACAGGCTCAGCGGCGGATAGGGAAAGCCAAACGTCAGTCGCCCGTTGACGGACAACCCAGGGCCGTAGAACGGCGAGCCGCCGGGATAGATGTCCGGGAAGGTGATCGCGTACGGATTCATTCCCCGCAGCAGCGCGGCGATGCTGTCGCGCTGGAAAACGAACACGTCGATGGACGGCGCCGGCGAGCTTCGGATCAGCCAGACGCCGAGAAAGAAGTGGGTGGCCAGCAGCAGGGGCATGCGCAGGCGGCCCAGCCACGGCGCGCCGGAGAGACCGGCGCCTCCGAGCACGGCGGCGAGCGCCAAACCGCTCAGGAACGGCACGCCCGCTTGCGGGCTGGTGAGCCGCAGGTACATCGCGGGCGGATCGATCAGAAGCCTGGCGAACTGAAATGCGAGTCCAACCCCCAACACCCAGATCACCGGAGAGCTGCCGAGCTTCTGGAACGGAGCATCCACGCGTTCGGATCGCCCCGCGCCGACAGCAGCTGCACAGCAGCCAAGCGCCACCGTCAGCCACAGAACTGAAGTGGGATGAAGATTGCCGTTGCTCACCTGCAGGGCATAGCCCAGACCGACTGCGGCAACGGCCAGCGCGAGAGCGGTAGCTACGCGGTCCTTGTCTTCCAACGATGGCGACACTCGGATATGGTCGGAAATTGCCACCGATGCTGCCACCGGGGCTGCATTTACGCTAGATTGTGGAGCTGGCGCTGCGGTGCCATGGGCTTTCGTGAACCTGCAACTTGCTAAATTGAAGGGCGCGCGGGATTCGTCTCTGTAAGCCCTTGCACCTCTATAGATGCGTGCGATTTTTGAATCGACGGACGATACGTCCACCGAGCTGCGACTGGGAATAGACGGCTTCTCCTTCGAGGATCTGTATCGGCCGAGCGGGTTGCGGCGTCTCAACGATCGCTTCTTCGCGGATCTTCGCAAAGCCGATCCCGCGCTCTTCGATGAGTTTGACGCGTACCGGCAGAGCGGCGGCACCTCGCTCGCTCCGCCCGGGGAATCCGAGCTGTTGATCCGCCTGTCGAGACACGTCTCGTCCTTCGTGGGCCGGCTGTTCCACATCGAGGCGGAGCTGCACCAGCTGTCGCGCAAGCTTCTGACCGAGCTTCCCCTGCTCGACTTCAAGCGCGAGTTCATCACGCGCCGGGTGTTCAAGAAGGGCGCACTCGGCAGACCCACCGAGGCGGAGCTTCCCGCTCTGCAGGGACAAGTGGAGCTGCTGCTGCTGCTCGGTTTCGCCAAAACGCTCCAGGAACGCGACGCGGAGCGCGTCGTCGCCGATTGCGTCCTGACGCTGCTCGACATCGAGCGGCTGTTCGCCGGACAGCTGGCCAAGACACCGGGGCATGAGGCGCAGGTCGAAGTGCTCCGCGATCGATGGCGGACGCTGCGCGCCTCCCTTCTCTCGACCGAGGCCGGCAAGGTCGCCTTCGAGCCGAGCGTGTCCTTCCAGGGCACGGACTCGGAAGAGCTGAAGGCAGTGCGCGCGCTGCTCTCGATCCTGGATCGTTGGACATTCGCGCGCTCTCTTCATCCGCAAGGGCGCCGGGAGATCCGCAACTGGAGCACGCATTTGCTTCCCAAGCCGCTGGCATACGATCGGCTGGTGGAGCTGAAGCGTCCGCTGCCCGCGTCTCCTGGGGTGCTGGAGGGGCCGGAGGAGGAGTTGCGGCATCGCGAGGGATTCAAGCTCACCGACCGACGCTACGAGAATCGGCGAATCATGGCGGAGATCGATTACTGCGTGCTCTGCCACGAGCGCGAGAAAGATTCCTGCGCCAAGGGATTCAAGTCGAGCGATCCGAGCGAGGGCCACTACAAGAAGAATCCGCTGGGTATCCAGCTGAGCGGCTGCCCTCTCGACGAGCGCATTTCCGAAGCGCACGCGCTCAAGGGCAAGGGCGACTCGCTGGCCGCGCTGGCGATGATCATGCTCGACAACCCGATGGTGCCGGGCACCGGACACCGAATTTGCAATGACTGCATGAAGGCCTGCATCTACCAGAAGCAGGAGCCGGTCAACATTCCGCAGATCGAGACTTCCGCTCTCACCGACGTGCTGTCGCTGCCGTTCGGATTTGAGATCTACGGCCTGCTCACGCGGTGGAATCCGCTCAACATCCGGCGGCCGCACGCCCTGCCCTATCTGGGAAAGAATGTCCTGGTCGTCGGCCTCGGCCCGGCGGGCTACACGCTCGCCCACTATCTGCTCAACGAGGGTTTCGCCGTGGTGGGGATTGACGGTTTGAAGATCGAGTCCTTCCCCGATGAGCTCACCGGCGGCAATGGGCAGCCGCTCAAACCCATCCGCGACTTCCGCCAGATCGCCAGCGAGCTGGACAAGCGGATCCTGGCCGGCTTTGGCGGGGTATCGGAGTACGGCATCACCGTGCGCTGGGACAAGAATTTCCTGACGCTGGTGCACCTGACCCTGGCGCGCAGAGAATCCTTCCGCATCTACGGCGGCGTGCGCTTCGGCGGAACCTTGACCGTCGACGACGCGTGGCAGCTCGGCTTCCACCACATCGCCATTGCCGCCGGCGCCGGAAAGCCAACCATCATCGGGATGAAGAACAATCTGATCCGCGGCATCCGCAAGGCTTCCGATTTCTTGATGGCGCTGCAGCTTACCGGCGCCTTCAAGCAGGACTCGATGGCCAACCTCCAGGTCCAACTGCCGGCGATCGTGATCGGCGGTGGTTTGACGGCCATCGACACGGCCACCGAGCTGGCGGCGTATTACCCGGTACAGGTGGAGAAGGTGCTGGCGCGCTTCGAGACGTTGGCCGCCGCGCACGGGGAGGACCGATTCTGGAACAACCTCGACGCCGAGGAACAGGCGATCTTCAAGACTTTCCTCGCGCACGGCCGCGCGGTTCGAGAAGAACGAGCGCGCGCCAGGGCAGCGGGCGAGGCGCCGGACCTGATCAGGTTGGTGCAGAACTGGGGCGGGGTTTCGATCTGCTATCGCCGCGGGTTGATCGAATCGCCGGCGTACCGACTCAATCATGAGGAGGTGGCCAAGTCGCTCGAGGAGGGGATTCGCTTCATCGAGCGAATGAGCCCACTGGAAGCGATGGCCGATGAGCACGGCGCGGTCCGTGCGATCAAGTTCGAGCGGATGGAAATCAAGAACGGAAAGTTGGTCGGCTCGGGCGAGCCGGTCGAGCTGCCCGCCCGAACCGTTTGCGTCGCGGCGGGAACCTCGCCTAACGTGACCTACGAAAAGGAGCACCCGGGCACTTTCGAGCTCGACGACGCACGGCAGTTCTTCCGGGGATTCGAAGCGGTGTCGGAAGGCGAGTGCTTTGCGCTGCGTCCGGTGCCTGCCACCGAGGACCTCGCAGCCAAGATCGGCTTTTTTACCTCGTACAACAAGGACGGACGGCTGATCAGCTTCTACGGCGATAACCACCCCACCTATGCCGGCAACGTGGTCAAAGCGATGGCGTCGGCGAAGGAAGGGTACCCGGAGATCCTCCGCCTGTTCGAGCGCGATCTGAACCGGATCGACCTTCAGGATGCCGGCTCGCAGAGCGATCGCGATCTCCAGATGCGATCCCTCTTCCAGAAACTGGATACTGCGTTGAGCGCCACCGTCGTCGCGGTGAACCGCCTGACGCCGACCATCGTGGAGGTCGTCGCGCGCGCGCCGTTCGCGGCCAAGCACTTCCACCCAGGCCAGTTCTATCGACTGCAGAATTACGAGAACCGCGCAGCCATGGTGGAGGGAACCCGGTTGGCGATGGAGGGCATCGCGCTGACGGGCGCCTGGGTGGACAAGCCCAAAGGCCTGCTCTCGACCATCGTCCTGGAGATGGGCGCGTCATCGCGGCTGTGCGCCTTGCTCAAGCCCGGCGATCCGATCGTGCTGATGGGACCCACCGGAACGCCCACCGAGATCCCGCGCGGCGAAGCCGTAGTGCTCGCGGGCGGAGGATTGGGCAACGCCGTTCTTCTCTCCATCGCCCAATCCCTGAAGTTGGCCGGGTGCACAGTCGTCTACTTCGCCGGTTACAAGCAGCGCGCCGACGTCTTCAAGCAGGACGAAATCGAGGCTGGAACGGACCAAGTGATCTGGTCGGTGGACATGGGCGAGCTGATCCAGCCTCGGCGCTCCCACGATGCGACCTTCCGCGGCAATCTGGTGCAGGCCATGGTCGCGTACGCGGAGGGAAGAATCGGACTCGAGCCCCGCGTCAGCTTCTCCGCCGTGGACCGGATCATCGCCATCGGGTCGGATCGAATGATGCGCGCGGTCAAAGAAGTTCGCCACGGGCCGCTCAAGCCCTATCTCAAGCCGCAGCACACGGCCATCGCGTCGGTGAACTCGCCGATGCAATGCATGATGAAGGAGATCTGCGCCCAGTGCCTGCAGAAGCACGTCGATCCTGCGACCGGCAAGGAGACCGTGGTGTTCTCGTGCTTCAATCAGGATCAGCCGCTGGATCGCGTGGACTTCGTCAACCTCAATTCCCGGCTGAAGGCGAACAGCGTGCTGGAGAAGCTCTCAAGCCACTGGCTGGATTACCTGCTATCCAAGGCGCCGGACGTGCTTCAGGTATGAGCTCTCAGCGGATCGCGGTCATTTTTTCGCGGCGTTCGCGAACAGCATCATGGTTTCCTTCCACGATTGCGTCAGCTCGGGCTCGCGGCTGAGCACCAGATCCACGCTCGCGTTCCCGTACTTTGCCCGCTCGGCGGCGAGGCGTTTGACGGCGTCCTGGCTGATGCGAATCTCGGCAATGGACTTCGCCGTCTCCTGCTGCAGCTGGGGCGGAAGCTTGGCCTTCATCTCTTCCATGCGCTGAACCGAGTCCTCCTCGGGAACGGCGAGGCCGTAGATGCGCTTGCCGATTACCTCGCGGATGATCTGCTCGACCCTCCGCAATTCCTCCAGGGACAGACCGCTCTGCGCCCGAGCGCGCTCTTGCTCGACGGCGAGCTTTTCCAGCTCTGCTTGTCGCTCGCCCCCGCGGCGGAGCTGCGCGTCGCGTGCTGGCGACTTGGATTGACCGGCCTGCTTGATCAGTCGCGAATAGAGCTGGACCATTTGCTTCTGGTAGGCGAGGTAGCGATCCAGTCCTTCACTGGTGAGCAGGAAGTCGTTCTGCGCCGCGCTCACAGCCGCGCCCATCGGCTCCTCCAGGGCGATCCGCTTCTGCTCCTCAACCAGCGCCGCCGGCGAGCTTTCATTCCTGCAAGCAACCGCGGCGACGAGCGCGAGCAACAGGCATCCGCGAAGGATGCGCAGGGAGATGTTCGGCGCGATTCGCGTCACCTCGACAGCGAAGGTTAGGCGAAGTCACCCCGGTCCGCATAACCTTTGACCGGATGCGGCGGCGTCGTGTACGACATTGCCGGATGAGTCGTGGGGAGGTTGCTTGAGGATCTATTTGGTGCGGCACGGCGACGCCGACGCCGAGGTTCCGGAGGGATTGGGCGACGAGGCGCGTGCCCTGACCGCGAAGAGCCGACAGGTGCTGGCGGCGCACTTCTCTTCCCTGGCAGATCGGATGACCGGACTGGATCTGGTCCTGACCAGTCCGCTGGTGCGAGCGGTGCAAACGGCGCAGATCCTGGCGCTGATCCAGAAGCACGAGGGACTGCTCCACGCGCACCGGAGTCTGGTGCCCGAGATGCCGGTAGGAACCCTGGACTCGGTGCTTCGCGAGCATCCCGGACGGAATCTGGTGTTGGTGGGTCACCAGCCATCGATGGGCGCGATGGCCGCGCACTTGCTCGGGATACCTTCGTTTCCGAAATCGGTATCGCCTGGGACGGTGATCGGGATCGAGAGCTTTGAAGAGGGAGCGTCTCCTCCAGCGAAGCTGCTCTTCTACGCGGCGCCTGGGCAGCCGCCGGCGGACTCCCTCTAAAGCTCTCAGACCTCCATGATCTCCTTTTCCTTCTTCTGCATGATCTCGTCGACTTTCAGCACGCCCTGATCGGTCTCTTTCTGGACCCTCTCGGCCGTGCGCTTCATGTCGTCTTCGCTGATCGTTTTTTTCTTCAGCAGCTCCTTGAGCGCCTCATTGGCATCGCGCCGCTCGTTGCGGATCGCCACCTTGTGGTCCTCTCCCTTATGGCGGACCTGTTTGGCGATCTCCTTTCGGCGCTCCTCGGTGAGCGCCGGGATCGGCAGGCGAATCAGCTCGCCGTCATTCATCGGGTTGATTCCGATGTTCGCCTCTTTGATCGCCTTTTCGATGTCCTTGATGATGTTGCGGTCCCACGGCTTGATGGTGATCAGGCGCGGCTCGGGGACAGATAGTGAGGCGACCCCGCTGAGCGGCGTCGGCGTTCCGTAGTAGCTCACCTTGATGCCGTCGAGGATGCTCAGATTGGCGCGCCCGGTGCGAATCTTGCTCAGCTCCCGGCGCAGATCTTCGAGCGTCTTTTCGATTCGGCCCTTGAGATTCTTGATTGTCTCCTCATGCATCTTGCGCTCCCTTCTCTAGGCCCAGACCGTCTCCTCGGCACCGACCAGCGTCCCGAACTCGCCATTGCCGAGGATGGCCCGCCAGATATTTCCCTTGGCGGTCAGGTCGAAAACGATGATCGGCAGATTGTTGTCCTTGCACAGGGAGATGGCGGTGGAGTCCATCACGTTGAGGTTGTGCTGCAGCACGTGCATATAGGTGAGCGTCTTGTAGCGGCGGGCCTGGGGATCCACCTTCGGATCCGAGCTGTAGACGCCGTCCACCTTGGTCGCCTTCAAGATCACGTCCGCGTGGATTTCCATCGCGCGCAGCGAGGCGGCGGTGTCGGTGGTGAAATAGGGATTGCCCGTGCCTCCCGCGAAGATCACCACCCGACCCTTCTCCAGATGGCGGACTGCGCGGCGGCGGATGTACGCCTCGGCGATCTGCTCCATCTTGATGGCCGACTGCACGCGCGTGAAGACGCCCAGTTTCTCCAGCGCGTCCTGCAGGGCCATGGCATTGATCACCGTGGCGAGCATGCCCATGTAATCGGCGCTGGCGCGATCCATTCCCTCCGTTGAGCCCGCCACTCCGCGAAAGATGTTGCCTCCGCCGATCACGATCGCCACCTGTATCCCCGAGGCAACCACATCCTTCACCTCGGCGGCGATGCGCGCCAGCGTGGGCGAGTGGATTCCGTACTTGCTCTCGCCCATCAGCGCCTCTCCTGACAACTTCAGGAGCACGCGCTTGTACTTGCTTTTCGCGGCAGGATCTGCCGCCGAGCGCATCTTCGGCGAACCTTCGCTCATGTGCAGCTGCGCTTCTACCGCCCGCTTGGCGGTGGATCAACGGCCGAGCCTAGAAATCTCAGTTGCTTCAGCGGCCGGGCGCGCCATTCTCGGTGCCGAGCGTCTTCGCCACCTCGGCGCCGAGGTCTTCCTTGCGCTTCTCGATCCCTTCGCCCACCTCGAAGCGCGCGAACCGGCGAACGCTGATGTTCTCGCCGATCTTGGCGGCCTTCTCGGTGATCAGGTCCTTGATCTTTTTCTTGTCGTCCTGGATCCACGGCTGATCCAGCAAGCAATTCTGCTCGTAAAACTTTTCGAGCTTCCCGGCGATGGCCTTGTCCAAGATCGCTTCGGGCCTCTTCTGCTCGCGCAGCTTGTGCCGTTCGATTTCCCGTTCCTTCTCGAGCACGTCCGCGGGAATCTCCTCGCGCCGGACCCATTGCGGGCGAGCAGCGACAACCTGCATGGCGATGTCCTTCACCAGTCGCTGAAAATCCTCGTTGCGCGCGACGAAATCGGTCTCGCAATTCACTTCCACCAGGGCGCCCATGCGACCGCCGTGGACGTAGGTCCCGACCAGACCCTCGGCGGCGATTCGCCCCAGTCTCTTCTCCGCTCCGGCGATCCCCTTCTTGCGCAGGTACTCCTCGGCCTTGGCGAAGTCGCCGGCCGACTCGGCCAGGGCGCGCTTGCAGTCCATCATCCCCGCACCGGTCTTCTCGCGGAGCTCCTTCACCATCGCGGCAGTGACTTCGGCCATCTCGTTTCTCCACACAGTCCAGCGCCCGTCGCACCGACCGTTATTCGCTCTTGGCCAACTCGGGCGTCGAATCATCTGACTGCGGCACGATGTCGATCGAGCTGGAGGTGGCGTTGCCCGAGCCTGCACCGGCGTTGCCCGAGCCTGCACCCGCTCCTCCACCCTTGATCTCCACCAGGGGTCCACGGCGCTCGGCTCGTTCCTGACGTCCTCGATCCCGGTCGCCCATTCGGCGCGGCCTGCGCTCTTCCCGCTCGCGGCCGCGTTCCTGAGCCTCGTGTTGATCGCGCTCGGCGGCACCCGAAGCGCGGTAGCGAGCTGCTCCCTCGATCGCCGCCTCGGCGACCTTGGAGGTGAACAGCCGGATGGAGCGGATGGCGTCGTCGTTGCCGGGAATCACGAAGTCGATGCCGTCGGGGTCGCAATTGGTGTCCACCACCGCGATCACCGGGATGCCCAGGCGGCTGGCCTCGTGCACGGCGATCATCTCCTTCTTCGGATCGATCACGAAAACGCAGCCGGGCAAGCGGGTCATGTCCTTGACGCCGCCGAGGTTCTTCTCCAGCTTTTGACGCTCCCGTTCCAGCGCGGCCACCTCCTTCTTCGGCAGCCGCTCGAACGTCCCGTCCTCGGCCATCTTCTCCAGCGTCTTCAGCCGATCGATGCCCGCCTTGATCGTCTTGAAATTGGTGAGGGTGCCGCCCAGCCAACGGCTGGTGACGAAAAACTGGCTCGAGCGCTTGGCCTCCTCCTGCATGGTGTCCTGCGCCTGCTTTTTCGTCCCCACGAACAGTACCGATCCTCCGCGCGCGGTGACCTCGCTGACGAAGCGGAAGGCCGCTCGCGCCATGGTCACCGTCTTCTGGAGATCGATGATGTAGATCCCGTTCCGCGCGCCGAAGATGTACGGCTTCATCTTCGGGTTCCAGCGCTTGGTCTGGTGGCCGAAGTGAACTCCCGCCTCGAGGAGCTGCTTCATCGTGATGCCACCAGGCGCGGCCATCGCCTGCTGTTGGCTCGTCGCCTCTTGCTGTTGTTGCTCTTCCATCTTCGGTTCTCTCCGCCACGCCCGCTTTTTCGCCGAAAACCTCTCCGTCTTCCGAGAGACCTTTTCAAAAGGTCAGCCCGTCAGGAGCACCTGGTGTCGGCACGGACGTGTGTGTATTTGACTGCTCTAACTGCCCCCGCTTGGAGACACACCCAGGCGGTCGCCAGTACCTACCAGAACCGCCTGAGCAGACGCAAGCAAGCAGGTCCCGCCTTGCGTCTTCGTGTGGGTGCTTTGGTCCCGAACTATAAGGCCCAAGCGGTCAGGCCGCAGCGGCTCCGTGGCACTTCTTGTATTTCTTGCCGCTGCCGCAGGGGCAAGGGTCGTTGCGGCCCACCTTCGGGCCCTGGCGGACCGCGGCCTGCCTTGCGCCCGCCGCTTTCTCCGGCTTGCCCTCGGAGTCGCCCCGACTTTCGACAATGTTCCGCTGCCGCTGTCTCATCATGCGCTGCAGGCGGGCCGTATCCTCCGACGAGCTGCGCTGCACCCGCATCAGCTGGCTTACGAAGCCCTGCTTGATTGCCGCCAGCATCTGGATGAAGCCTTCGTACCCCTCCTTCTTGTACTCCTGTTTCGGGTCCTTCTGGCCGTATCCGCGCAGCCCAATCCCTTGCCGCAGATGATCCATCGCCAGCAGGTGGTCCTTCCACAGCTGGTCGATGGTGGAGAGATAGCGAACCTGCGCGAAGCGGTGGAACTCTTCGCCGAACTCCTCTTCGCGCGAGACGTAGACCTTCTCCACCACGCCGTAGATCTGGTTCTGCAGCTCCTCCACCGCGCCCGAGGCGTTGAACCCCATCTCCACGTTGAAGGTGTCATTGACCGCGCGCTGAAGCGAAGGGATGTCCCAGGTGTTCGGGTTGTTGGTCGGACAGTAGGCCTCGGTCGTGGCCACGATGGTGTCTTCGACCGCGTCGAGCACCATCTCCCGAAAATCCGCCCAGCTGATCAACCGCTCGCTGCGAATCTTGGCCTTGGTCTTCTTGTCCTCGTCGTACTCCACCAGCGGAAGGTTGGCGCCCGCCGCCAGCACCTGCCGGCGCAGCTTGTAGATGGTGCGCCGCTGCTGGTTCATCACGTCGTCGTACTCGAGCAGGTTCTTGCGGATGTCGAAGTTGTGGCCTTCCACGCGCTTTTGCGCGTTCTCGATCGCTTTGGAGAGCCACTTGTGCTCGATGACCTCGCCCTCCTCCATCCCCAGCCGCTCCATCAGGCCCGAGATGCGCTCGGACCCGAAGATCCGCATCAGGTCGTCCTCGAGCGACATGTAGAACTTGGAGACGCCCGGGTCGCCCTGGCGGCCGGCGCGACCGCGGAGCTGGTTGTCGATGCGGCGGGACTCATGGCGCTCGGTCCCGAGGATGAACAGGCCACCCAGTGAGATCACCTCGTCCCGCTCGGACTTGGTCTCCTGGGTGAACTTGGCCAGCGCCTCCTGGTATTTGCGGTGGTGCTCTGCCAGCGCCTGCTGGTAGGCGGTCAGGTCGACCGGCTCGCCCTCCACGGGCTCCGGAGGCGGCGGCTCCTGCCCCACCGCGTTTTTCGCCAGCACCTCCGGATTTCCGCCGAGCAAGATGTCGGTTCCGCGGCCGGCCATGTTGGTGGAGATGGTCACCGCGCCCTTGCGGCCCGCCTGGGCGATGATGTCCGCCTCCCGCTGGTGGTGCTTGGCGTTGAGCACGCTGTGCGGCACGCCACGCTTCTTGAGGAAGTTGGACATCACCTCGCTCTTGGCGATGGACACCGTGCCCACCAGCACCGGCTGCCCCTTGTTGTGCAGCTCCAGCAGCTCGCCGGCGGCGGCTTCGAACTTCTCGCGCTCCGTCTTGTAGACGAGGTCCTCGAGGTCGGTGCGGATCATCGGCCGGTTGGTGGGAATCACCCGCACGTCGAGGTTGTAGATTTTGGCGAACTCCTCCGCCTCGGTATCGGCGGTTCCGGTCATGCCGGAGAGCTTGCTGTACATGCGGAAGTAATTCTGGAAGGAGATGGTGGCCAGGGTCTGGTTCTCGTTCTCGATCCGCACGCCCTCCTTGGCCTCGATGGCCTGGTGCAATCCGTCCGACCAGCGGCGGCCTGGCATCAGGCGGCCGGTGAACTCGTCGACGATGATCACCTGGGCGTCTTTGACCACGTAGTCGCGGTCGCGCTTGTACAGCGTATGGGCCCGCAGCGCTTGCTCGACGTGGTGGAGGGTTTCGATTTCCGCGGGGTCGTACAGGTTGGGAGTGGACAGCCGCCTCTGCAGCTTCTCCACGCCCTCGTCGGTGAGGCTCACCGATTTGGTCTTCTCGTCGAGGGTGTAATCCTGATCGGGAACCAAGCCGGGGATGACCTGGTCCACCCGATAATACTTGTCGGTGCTCTCCTCGGTGGGGCCGGAGATGATCAACGGAGTGCGCGCCTCGTCGATGAGGATCGAGTCCACTTCGTCCACGATCGCGAAGTTCAGCTCGCGCTGGACGTAGTCCTGCAGGCGGAACTTCATGTTGTCGCGCAGGTAGTCGAACCCGAACTCGTTGTTCTGACCGTAGGTGATGTCCGCGCGATAGGCCTCCTGGCGCTGCTGATCGTTGAGGTCGTGCACGATGCAGCCGACGGTCATCCCGAGGAAGCGATGGATGCGCCCCATCCATTCCGCATCGCGCCGAGCCAGGTAATCGTTCACCGTGACGATGTGAACGCCGCGGCCGGTTAGGGCGTTGAGAAAGGAAGGCAAAGTCGCCGTCAGCGTCTTGCCTTCGCCGGTCCTCATCTCCGCGATGCACCCCTGGTGGAGGAACATGCCGCCGATCAGCTGGACGTCGAAATGCCGCTGGCCGATCGTTCGTCGGGCCGCCTCCCGGACGAGCGCAAAGGCCTCGAACAGGACCTCGTCCAGCGGGCGCCCATTCTGGACTTCAGTTCGCAGCCGCTGCGTGCGAGCGGGAAACTCCTCGTCTTTCAGGGCCTCCATCTCGGCTTCGAGCTGGTTGACGCGCGCGACCTTGGGCCACGCCTTTTTCAGCTCGCGCTCGTTCTTGGTGCCGATGAGCTTTCTGAGAGTCCACTGGATCATGAATCTAACTGGGCTTTCTAACCTGGCGACGATCCCATCACCACTTGCTCAGCCACCCCGTCGACGCGCCGGCGCGACCTTCGCACCCTACTCCCCGATGATCGGCCGCTTGCAGGACTTGCGACGCAAACGCTGCGACCCGGGAGCTGACAATACGCGAAATCCCGCGCGTGCGGCCAACGAATTGGCCTTCACTCGTCGAGGATGAACTTGCGCGGGTTCTGCGGGATTCCGTTGACCCGCACCTCGTAGTGGAGATGGGGGCCCGTGGAGCGGCCGGTGTTGCCGATCGAGGCCACCTGTTGCCCGCGCTTGATGCGATCTCCTGGCTTGACCAGGATTTGAGCCAGGTGGCCGTAGCGCGTCTTGATGCCGTAGCCGTGGTCGATCACAATCACATTGCCGTACCCGCCTTCCGGGCCAGCGAAGACCACCATGCCATCCGATGGGGCGTAGATGGCTTTGCCGTGCTCCGCGGCGATATCGAGCCCGGCATGCATCACCCGGTCGGCGGTGTATGGGTCAAGACGTTGCCCAAAGTCGGAGGTGACCCACCCACGGGCCGGCCAAACGGAGGGCACTGAGGCGAGCAGCGACTTCTGGTCCTGAAAGTAGGCGGTGAGCTCCTGAAGACTCTGCTCCTGGCGGGTCGCTTCGGCGGAGAGCTTGTCCAGCCGCGAGCTGAGCGCTCGGGGACTGTCCGAGGAGGTCAAACGCGTGAACTGGTTGTCGGTGGTGTGCGGAACTTGCGTCTCTCGCTCAGAAGCGGTGGGTCCCATCGCCAAATTCCGCTGGGGATCGGACAGCAGTGTGATGGCCCGCAGCTTCTGATCGAAGCGCTCGACCCGGTCCAGAGTCGTGCCAATATGGTCGATTCTCTCTCGGATGGACTTGAGCTGACCGCGCAGGCTCAAGTTCTCTTCGCGCAGGATGCGGTTTTCAGCCGCGTCGCGCGCCACTTGAAAGTAATGGACGCTGGCCGCGACCCCCAGGCCGCCGACGAAGATGGCCACCCCGGCAACCTGCATCAGCAAGGTGCGAGGAACCTGGTACCGCCGGACCGGAGATTCGTTGTCGGGAACGACAATCAGCGTGTACGTCTTCTTCGGCACCTCGGCACTCCCTGTAGTCGCCGCCTGTCGCCCTTCTCCGCCTTAGAGAACCCGGCGCTGAAAGGTAAGTCGCATCCCGATTCAGTTCAGCCGGTGGTGCATACTTTGCGCCGCGCGAGTCAACAGGACGTCAGTTCGGCGCGTACCACCGGGGTTTTGAAGGTGTCAAGGTAAACAATTGGCGGCCTACGCCGCCGTCTGCACGACGATCACCGTGATGTTGTCATCCCCGCCCCGCTCGTTGGCCAGCTCCACCAGCTTCTTGGGGGTCTCCTCCAACGGCGTCCTGCGGACAATCTCGCGGAGCTCCTCGTCATCCACCATGTTCGCCAGCCCGTCTGAACAGAGGACGAAAACGTCGCCGGGTTCAAGCAGCAGGCCCATCACGTCGACCTGGACGTCCTCCTCGAATCCGACGGAGCGCGTGATGATGTTCTTGTAGCGGGAGTGCTTCGCCTCCTCGGGAGTGATCATCCCCGCCTTGATCTGCTCGTTGACCAGCGAGTGATCCTCGCTGATCTGCTGGATCAGGTCCCCGCGGATCAGATACGCGCGGCTGTCCCCCACGTGCGCGAAGAAGGCGTGCTCATCCTTGACCAGCAGCGCGATGACCGTGGTTCCCATTCCGGCCAGACGGGGATCCTCCTGGGCGGCATTGAAGATCGCCATGCAGGCGGACTCGACGGCATTGCGGATGATCTCCGGCAGCGGCGATTCTTGAAGAGGCGCGGCGGACAGGAACGGGCTGTCGCTGCTCTGACGAGAGCTTCGCAGCTCCCGATCGATGGTCTCCACGGCGATGCGCGACGCGGTTCCGCCTCCCGCGTGGCCCCCCATTCCGTCCGCCACCACGTACAGCTTCAGCTCGTCATCGATCAGAAAGCTGTCCTCGTTGTGGTTTCTCTTCCGGCCGACGTCGGTGAGACCGGCCGAGACCACCTTGAACCCTGGCGCCGAAGTCTGCTCTGCGGGTTTCGCCACGCCGAGGATGCTATGTGACGACCTTGCGCAGGGCAAGGCAGTCCAGCGCTGCGCAATCCGCGGCGCCAAGCGCTTAGTCGATGGAGAACAGCTCCTCGATGTCCTTCTCGCTGAGCAGCTTTGTCAGGCCGCGATCGGTGTCCAGCACGCCCTGTGCGAGATCCTTCTTGCGCTTCTGAAGCGCCAGGATCTTCTCCTCCACGGTGCCGCGCACGATCAGCTTGTAACTGATCACCGCTTTGGTCTGGCCGATGCGGTGGGTTCGATCCGTCGCCTGTTCTTCCACCGCCGGGTTCCACCAGGGATCGAAGTGGATCACGTAGTCCGCCGCCGTCAGGTTGAGCCCAGTTCCCCCGGCCTTCAAGCTGATGAAAAACAGCGGTGGTCCGGCAGGATCGTTGAAGCGGTCGATCCGAGCCATGCGATCCCGCGTGCGGCCATCGAGATACAGATAGGACAGCCCGCGCTCGTCCGCATGCTGTGTCAACAGCTGCAGCATCTGGGTGAACTGGCTGAACACCAGCGCTCGATGCCCCTCGGCCACCAGGTCGCTCACCAGCTGCCCGAAGCGCTCCAACTTGGTGGAAGGAGGGAGCGGCGTCGCCAGCGGAACCTTGAGCAACCGCGGATCGCAGCAGACCTGCCGCAGGCGCAGCAGCGCCGCGAGGATGGAGATGCGGCTGCGGCCGAAGCCCACCTTGTCGATGGCTTCGAAGACCTTGCGGCGGCTCTGGTCGAGCACCTCGCGGTAGAGAGCCGCCTGGTCCGGCTCCATCTCGCAATAGGCGATCGTCTCCGTCTTTGCCGGAAGATCCTGCGCCACCTCGTCCTTCAGCCGTCGAAGCACGAACGGGCGGATCCGCTTTCGCAGGCGCTCGCGAACCTCGCGGCTTCCGTTCACCTCGATCGGCTGTTCGTAGCGGTCCTCGAACTGCTCCACCGAGCCGAGGAAGCCGGGCATTGCGAAGTCGAAGATGCTCCACAGCTCGCGCAACCGGTTCTCCAGCGGCGTCCCAGTGAGCGCCAGCCGGTTATCGGACGGGAGCGACTTGCAAGCCAGGGCCGTGGCGGAGTCCGCGTTCTTGATGTTCTGCGCCTCGTCCAGAATCACGTAGCGCCAACCGATCTTTGACAGCTCCTGCCCATCGCGGCGCACCAGCGCATAGGAGGTCAGCGCGAGATCGACGTCCTTGAGGCGCTCGGCGCGCTCCCTCCTGTCCTGCCCGTGCCAGACGACGGTGGTCAGCTTGGGAGCGAATCGCTCCACCTCGCGTTCCCAGTTCGTCAGCACGCTGGTGGGCGCCACCACCAGCGAAGGCTTGCGCCCTTCCTCGTCCTTGACCTTCTGCACCAGGGCAAGCGCCTGCAGCGTCTTGCCGAGACCCATGTCGTCCGCGAGGATTCCCGACAATCCGTGCCGGTGCAGGAACCAGAGCCATGCCAGACCAATTTCCTGGTAATGGCGCAGGGTGGCGCGGAGGCTGGCGGGCACCTGGACGGCCGGGAAGGTGGCCGTCTCTTTCAGCTCCCGCATCGCCTTGCGCGCCCTGGCTTCCACCTGGATGGCCGCGCCCAGCCCCGAGAGCAGCTCGAGCGCAGGAGCCTGATAGAGCGGCAAGCGCGTCCGCTTCTTGCCGGGCAGGGCACCGGCCTCCTCCAGCAAATCCGTCGCCCTCGAGAGCTCCGCTCCATCGGCCTCGGCGAACGTCCCGTCCTTGAGCGGGACAAATCGCCTTCCGGAGCTCAGCCACATCCGAACCGCGCCCAAATCCACCGTTTGATCCTCGGTAGCAAAATCGGCATCCAGCTCGAACCAATTGGTGCCGCCCATAGCGATCCGGATCCGCGGCTTGAGCGCGGATCGGACGCGGACCTTCGGTGCTTCCGCTGCATAGCGCTCCCATTCCCGCGGGAGCTGCTTCACCTCGCGCGCCCAGAACTCGATCGCCGCGTCCCCGGCAAGCTCGTAGACGTGTCCTTGGCCATCGAACTTGAATCCCTTGTCGAGGAGAAGCTTGCCCGCGGCGCGCTCCGCGTCTGGGCGCCGCTTGAACAGCTTGGCGCCGCTGCCGCCTGCAGCGACTCCCGAGGCATAACCGAGGTGCACCGCGAAGGGTGAGACCGGCACGGCCGCGCTTCCGTACCGCGCGACGAGCTGCGCCTTCACCGACTCCGGATTGCCTTCCAGCGTGAGCACGAATCGCGGCTCGATGGATTCGTCCACCTCGATGCCCTCGGCCTTGAGGCTCATCCCGAAGCGCGGCAGATGCGCGGCGAAGAAGGTGAGCAGGCGATCCAGCTGAGATGAGGGGAACGCCATGGTGGGCTCGAGCAGCCACTTGCGAACCAGGCGCGGAGGCAAATCGGGTTCCACCCGGTACAGCGTCTGGCCCGCGATCACGTAAGTCCATCGACCGGCGAGCACGATGCCGTCTCTCAATTGGAGGCTGGCGCCGTCCGGCAACGAAAGCTCGATGCGGGCCAAGGTGCTGTCGGGCCGCGACTCGAGGCGGATCTCCGGCTGCGCCGGCTCGTTGCAAAAAGACAGCGGCGTGCCTCGGTAGATCACGCGACGATGCCGAAGCAGGTCCAACAGCTCACACAGCTCCTCGTCGCTGAGCAGAATGCGCGAGTCGTAGCGAGTGTCGCGCCGGGCAAGCTCGTTCAGCACGCGCTCGTCCGCGGGGGCGATGCGCGTCTTCGAAGCCAGTAATCGCTTGACCTGCACCGGCCCGCGCGTCTGCGCATCCTGCCGCCGCACGTCCACCACCCAGTGCCGATTGGCGGTGCCGATCCCGGTAGGGGTGAGCCGATAAAGAAACTCATAGTCGGGCAGCGCGGAGAGCCCCAGCCAGCTCTCGAGCTTCACCAGCGCGGGTCCGGCCGTCGCTTCGGCAGAGACGCCGTCGGACGGGCCTCGAGCCTCGGATGCTCGCAGGCGGGCGAGGTAAACCAGCGCCGCCGCGACCACGTGCTTACAGTGCGGTCCATACTTGTCCCAGGCGGGACAGTCGCACCGCGATTGCACGCCTTCAGCGGTAGGCTGGATCTCCACCGTGTACTCCGCGCCGTCGCCGCCGGCTACCAGCGCGTGGATCGTGCCTGCGTCGATCGTGAGCTGAGACACCCTGCCGCTTTCGGCATACTCGCGCCCCTTCTTGAAGGTGGTAGGCGCAACGACAGCGCGCAGCGAGCGGATGAATCGCGCCGCCTCAGATAGCTTTTGGTTGTCGAATTCAGGGTTGAGCAACGATGAACTCACCAGTGGGGAACCCTCGAAAATAACATGCAGCGATTGCGTTGGCGCGTGCTCCGCATCCCAAAACTGGGCAGCCGGCGCCCGGGGTGATTAAGAGTCTCTCCATGGTCGTGATCACCTACTGCCACTCCTGAGGGTACGAACCGCGGGCCACCCGTGCGGCGGCCGCCCTCAAGAAGGCTCTCGGAATCGAGCCAGAGCTCAAGGTCGGTTCTCCGGGCACCTTTAACGTCTCGATGGACGGCAAGGAGGTTATCGGGCGCAAGTTCTGGGGGTTTCCCTCGGAAGAGGAGATCGTGGAAGCGGTCGCGTCCGCGCTCGCGCGCCCGCAGACCGCGTGAGCGTTCGTGTATCCAAGGCACTGGGTATTGTGGGACGGCGGCTGAGGTTTCTGAGCCCGATTTGCCGCCTGGGCCAGGCGGAAAGACACCCACCACCACCTCGAGGTCGTGCCGTTTCAGGAGGCACCCTCTCCGCCGATGACGCCGGAGCTCTACGACGCCAACCGGCGGGCGGCGCACGTGGTAACCAGGGACGGCGCGGTTCTGCGCGCGGGCCGCGCCTGTTTGTTCGTGCTCGATCAGCTCGGCTACCGGTGGGTCGCTCGCATTTTCGGGATTCCTCCGCTTTCCTGGGCAGTGGAGCTCGGCTACCGGATCGTCGCCTCGAACCGCACTTTTTTTTCGCGCTTGCTTTTCCGGCGCACTGATCAGCGCTGAACGGCAGTCGTGCGACCATGGACCGAATCTCTCCCGCTCAGCGCCCCCGTCGGCCTGCGGTCATGGTCCAGGACTGGCACCATTTGCTGTTCCTGCACTGGGTCGTCTCCGCGGAACAGCTGCGGCCGCTGGTCCCGCCTGAGCTGGAGCTGGATACTTTCGACGCGAACGCCTACGTGGGTCTCATTCCCTTCACCATGACTGGCGTGCGCCCGCCGTTCGCTCCGCCGCTCGGACCGCTGTCGCGATCGCACGAGGTGAACGTCCGCACCTATGTGCATTTTCGCGGCGCCGATCCGGGCGTCTGGTTCTTCAGCCTCGATGCATCCAACCCGCTCGCGGTGACCGGCGCCCGCGCGTTCTTCAAGCTCCCTTATTTTCTTGCGCGCATGGACCTGCGCGAGCAGGCCGGTGCGATCGACTACTTCTCGGAGCGGCAGCTCGCGGGGCCGAGACCTGCCGCTTGCCGGGTGCGATACCGATCGCTGGACGCGCCCTCGCCCGCCAGACCCGGCACGCTGGCCCACTTCCTGGTCGAGCGATACGTGCTCTACACGCGATCGGGCAATCGGCTCTACCGCGGGCGCGTCCATCACCAGCCCTACCCTCTGCAGTCGGCCGAGGTGCCGTTTTTGGACGAGTCGTTGATCGCTGCCGCCGGAATTCGCCGCCCCTCTTCACAGCCGTTGATGCATTACGCGCGCGGCGTACACGTCGATGTGTTCGGCCTCGAGCGCGTGAGCTGAAACGCTCAGCTGCTCCGTTGAGAGCGCGCCTGGCTGAACGCGCGCCGGACGAACACCGGAATCATCTCTCGCCGCCACTGCGGATCGACGTTGATGTTCGTCAGGGGGTGGCATTGCTTTTGAGAGATCTGAGCGATCTCGGCAACCGTCTCATCCGTCAGCGGACGGCCGCGCAAGGCCTCGAGCTTGATCGCATGCGGCCGAGCTCCGAGCGCGGATACCACCGCGCGAGCCCACTCGATCCGGTTCTCGGCATCGAGCTTCGCAGCCACCGCGATGGTCAGGGCGGGGTAATCGATCGAAGCACGAACGCGAACCTTCTGGTAGCCCGCGATCACCCCAGCCGGATCGGGAACCAGCACCTCCACCACCAGCTCCTCGGGGCCGAGCACGGTGTTGACGATTCCATCAGTCAGGTAGAACTCGCGGATCGGGATTTCTCGAACTCCGCGCGGCCCCGCGACCCTGATGGTTGCATCGAGGGTGATCAGCACCGGAGCCGTGTCGTTCGATGCGGCGGCGACGCACTTGCGCCCGGCTTGCACGACGTGGCAGACCGTCCCGTCCTTCTTGAGGCAGAAGCCGAGCGCCTTTCGCCAGAAGTACGTCTGGTTGTAATAGACGCATCGAGTGTCGAGGCAGATGTTGCCGCCCAGCGTTCCCATCTCGCGTAGCTGTGGTCCCGCGATCTGGGAGGCCGCGGCCGCGAGGCTCGGCAGCTTTGTCTGCACGATCGGATCTCTCGCCAGCTGCGCGATGGTGCACATCGCGCCGAGGCGAATCATCCCGCGCTCCTCCACCACCTGGTCCAGCCCCTGGATGCCCTTCAGCCCGACCACGTGCGCCGGCGTGAAGAGACGGTGCTTCATGTTCGGCACCAGGTCGGTGCCGCCGGCGACGACCTTCACTTGGCCCCGATGCGCGCAGAGCAACGCAATGGCCTCGTCGACGGACGAAGGCGAGTGGTACTGAAACGGCGGCAGCGTGAGCATCGTCAGTTGCTCAGCGTACCGAAACGCCCGCGCTCGACTTCGCGCTCGTCCCACCGGGCGCTTCGCGAGCCTCGTCGAGGGACGCGGGCGGCCTCTCGACTTCGCTTCGCTCCGCTCGAGGCGAGCGGTTGACTTCGCTTCGCTCCGCTCGAGGCGAGCGGTTGTTGCGAAGCAGGCGAAGCACCTTGCCCGGGTGGAATGGCAGCTCCGTCAACCGGACTCCAACCGCGTCGTAGATCGCGTTGGAGATAGCCGGGATGACCGGATGAAGTGGTCCTTCACCCGCTTCCTTTGCGCCGTAAGGGCCGTTGGGATCGTTGGACTCCACGATCAGCGCGGTCAGCTCCGGCGTGTCCAGCGAAGTGGGAATCCGGTAGTCGAGCAGAGACGGACCGCGGTGCAGGCCCGACGGGTAGTAGGTCATCTCCTCCATCGCCGCTTCGGCATAGCCCATGTACACCGAGCCCTCTATCTGTCCCTCAACCAGCGTCGGGTTGAGGGCCCTACCACAATCGTGCGCCGCCCAGACGCGCTCCACCTTCCAGAGCCCGGTCTCGGGATCGACCTCCACCTCGACCACGTGGGCACCGAAGCTGTACGCAGGCGAGGCACCAATGGTCCCTCCCCGGTAGTTGCCTCCCAGCTTCTGCGTCCGATACGAGCCGGTCGAGCCCAGCGTTCCGAACTTCGCCTCGGCGAGCTGAACCGCCTCGCGGAAAGAGATCCGTTGCTCCGTTCCAGAGACGAAGATCGTCCCGAGCGCGCCGTCTACCTGCGCCGCTTCCACGCCCCATTTCTCAGCCACCGCCGCAGAGATCTGTGCCCAGAGCTTTTGCCCGGCCTCGAGGCAGGCGATGCCGACCATGAAGGTAATCCGGCTGGAGTACGCCCCCAGGTCCACCGGCGTCAGGTCGGTGTCCGAGGCGACCACCACGCAGTCGCGCGGATCGCAGCCAATCTCCTCGGCGATCAAGTACGCCGGAAGAGAGTTCGAGCCCTGGCCGATGTCCGATGCACCCGAGAAGATGGTGACCTTGCCGGACCGGTCCAGCTTCACCTGGATTCCCGCCTGCGGCATCTCGTTGGGGTAGACGGGATAGGCCGTTCCGCTGATGTACATCGAGCCGGCGACGCCCAGTCCGCGTCCGAAGCCCAGCTTCCCCTTTCGCTCCTTCCAGCCGCTCGCCGTCTCGACCAGCTCCAGGCAGCGCAGGAAGCCGTTGGAGGTGATCAGCTGATCGTTGACGGTCCTCACGTTCTCGCCGATGAAATTGATCCGGCGCACCTCGATCGGATCGATGCCCAGCTTCTCCGCGGCCATGTCCAGGGCCACCTCGAAAGCAAAACGCGGCTGGACGCTTCCGTGGCCGCGCTTGGGGCCGCATGGCGGCTTGTTGGTGAACACGCGCGTCGAGTCGAAGTGATAGGTGCCAAAGCGATAGGGGCCGGTCAACAGCTGCCCCGCGTAGTAGGCGGTGACCAGTCCGAAGGAGCTGTATGCGCCGCCGTCGATCAGGATTTTGGAATCCACGGCCTCGATCGCGCCTTGCTTCGACAGTCCCACCCTGAATCGCATCTTCATCGGGTGGCGTCCGCGGTGAGCCCAGAACACTTCCTCGCGGGTGAACAGGCACTTCACCGGCCGGCCCGTCTTCATCGACAGCTTGGCAACCACAAACTCGAGGCTGAACGGATCCGACTTCCCGCCGAAGGCGCCCCCGAGGAATGGTTGGATTACCCGGATGCGCGCCTCTGGGAGCTCCAGGACGCGGGCCAGCTCGCGATGCACGTAGTGGGGAATCTGCGTGGACGACCAGACGGTGAGATTTCCGTCCGAGTCGTAATGCCCGATCGCGCAGTGTGGCTCGATGGGCGTGTGCGTCGATCCCTCGTAGAAGAAGCTCTCGTCTGCAATTGCGGCGCAGCCGGCGAAGGCGCCTTGCACGTCGCCGAACGACAGGTCGACGTGCTTGGAGATGTTTCCCTTCTTGGAGGACTCGTGGATTTTGTTTGCTTCCTCGCGGAGAGCATCCTCGGGCTCGATCAGCGCTGGGAGTATTTCCCATTCGACGTCGATCAGCTCCAGCGCTTCCTCCGCCGCCAGCTCGTCCACCGCTGCCACTGCCGCGACCTCGTCGCCGATGAAGCGGGCCTTGTCGGCCGCCAGGGCCTGCTCATCGGGCGTCCACGGAATGACGCCGTAGCGGGTCGGGATCTCGCGTCCCTCGAGCACTTCGACCACTCCCGGGTGCGCACGGCACCGGGTGAAGTCGATGTGCTTGATGCGCGCATGGGCGTGAGGGCTGCGCAGGATCTTGCAGTGGAGCATCCTCGGCAGCTTGATGTCATCCGCGTAAACGGCCTCGCCGGTGGCCTTCTTCAGGCCGTCCACTTTTCTCAGGCGCCGCCCGACGACGTCGAACTCGCCGTTGCCGCCGAGCGCGCCTGGTCCGTTGCGCTTGCCGTCGACGCTCAAGGAATCGCCCCTGTGGTCGGCCTCGGGTCGCGTTCTTCCCACTCGCGCTGACCGGAAGCAACCTCGACGGCGTCCAGGATCTTGGTGTAGCCCGTGCAGCGGCACAGATTGCCCGAGAGCGCCTCTTTGATCTCCTGCCGCGACGGCTTTGCATTGCGCTCCAGCAGAGCCGCGGCGCTGATCATCATCCCCGACTGGCAGAAGCCGCATTGCAGCGCGCCGCAGAGATCGAAGGCGTCCTGCACGGGGTGGACCTTGCCCTCGCGAGCCAGCCCTTCAATGGTGGTGAGTCGGTCGCCCTGATGCTCGACCGCAAGCGAGATGCACGAGAGGATCGCCCTTCCGTTGGAGAGAACCGTGCACGCGCCGCAATCGCCTTTGTCGCAACCCTGCTTCGAGCCGGTGAGCCCCAGCGTGTAGCGGATCGCTTCCAGCAGCGTCGTCCTCGGCTCGACCGCAACTTCGTGTCGCTCGCCGTTGACGTCGAGGGAGACAAGGACTTTCGGTGGTCGACCTAACACGGCGTTGAATATAGCGGTCGTCCTCGGGGAGGCCAACCGCGCCTCAGATCACGGCAACGACTCCGGAATCTCGAATGTGCGAATCCCCGGTGAGAAGAAGGAGACCGTGACAACGGGCAGAGGCCGCGATCAGTTGATCTGCCGGGTCCCGAGGGAAACTCGAACCCAGTCGAGTGCTTTCGGCGGCAATCCGCCCGGAGATCGGCAAAACATCGATCGAGGGGTTTCCCTCCAGGTCGGCCAGGCACTCATCGAGAGACAGCGAAAGGCGAAGTTTGCCCCGCTCGACAAGCTTGGCAATCTCCCAGAGCGAGATCGCGCTCACCCCGACGGGCTCTTGAAGGTCATCATCCAGAATCGAGCGATATTTGGCGGATAGGGATTTGTCCCCCAGATACCACCAGACCAACACATGAGTATCGAGGAGATAGCGCACGCATTTACGCTAGTCGCGGCTCGCTTCGAACTCCTGAGACCAATCGCCGTGGACGATGTCACCCGTGATCTGGACGAGGCCAGACCAGCGACCGAGGGTTTTCCCACCCTTTAGGGCAACAGGAGAAACGCGAGCCACCGGACGACCATGTTTGGTGATGAGGTACTCACGTCCTTCGGCATCGACCTCGTCGAGTATTCGCAGACACCGCGCTTTGAATTCACTCGCGGGCAGAGTTCGCTGGCCCTTGATATCTGTCTTTTTCCGTCGCTTGGCCATAGGGCGGTTCCAGTGACGAATGCTAACGATTGGCCTGATGACCAGTCAAGTGGTCAGAACTTCGCGTTCGGCCCGAGCCTCTCGGGCGAGGCTCGGGACAAAAACGCTGCGATGCAGAATCGAGAGCAGCCCTTCGACTCCGGGCTGCGCCCTACGCTCAGGGCAAGCGGGAGTCGCGCCGTTCAGCCCGACGCGGCGCTTCTACCGCTCTCCCCAGCGGAGCTTCTGGCGCAGCATGCCGAAGTAGTCGAGGCGCGGATTGCCGATCAGGAGCACGCGATTGGGTGAGCGTTGCACCTCGAGTCGATCTCCCTGTTGGAGCGCCAGCCCCGCCTGACCATCGAAGGTGAGATAAAACTCGGCGGCATCGCCCTTGATGGTGACGCTGATCACCTGATCGCCGGGAATCACGATGGGTCGCTGGGTGAGAGCGTGCGGGCAGATGGGCGTCAGGATCATCGAATCCATTGCCGGATGCACGATGGGCCCGCCCGCGGACATCGAGTACGCGGTCGAGCCGGTCGGCGTGGCGACAATCACGCCGTCCGCCTTGAAGGTGGTCACGTAGTGGCCGTCCACCAGCGTCTCGTGGTCGCCGATCCGCGCGAGAGCCCCCTTGTTGATGACCACGTCGTTGAGCACCTCATCGTGGATCACCACCTCCTCCGCGCGAAGCAGGCGGCAGGCCAGCTTCATCCGGGATTCGACCGTGAACTTGCCGGCGAGCACCTCGTCCAGTACCGGGAAGACTTCGCGGCTGGGGATCTCCGTCATGAAACCGAGGCTGCCGAGGTTGACGCCGAGGAGCGGGACCGGACGGCCCGCAAGGAGCCTCGCCGCGTGGATGAGCGTGCCATCGCCCCCCAGCACGATGACCAGCTCAGCGCGCTCGACCAGCTGGCGCTCTGGTTGCGACGAATCCAAACCCAGGTGCTCAGCCAGGTGGTGTTCCGCGATCAGGTCGAGGTTGGGGTAGTGCTCGCGAATCTTGTGGGCGAGCGCCACGGCCTCGGGCTTACCGCGCTTCGCTACCAGCATCACCGTGGTCACGGGATCCCGTTTTAAGCCGTCCGCGTCCTGCTGTCAGCCATGCGTTTCTCGACTCAAAAGTCTAAGGTTAAGGGTCGCAAGGCTCCGATGGACCTCTTCGAGCATGCCGGTGAGAAGGATTCCGAGGCGCGGGCGCCGCTCGCGGAACGGATGCGGCCGCGTACGCTCGAAGAATTCGTCGGTCAAGAACACCTGACCGGCCCGGGCCGGTTCCTGCGCCGGGCGATCGAAACCGACCAGGTGCCCTCCTTGATCTTCTGGGGACCCCCCGGAACCGGGAAGACGACGCTTGCCCGCGTGATCGCGCAGTCCACCGGAGCGGCCTTCACGTCCGTTTCGGCCGTGCTGGTCGGCGTCAAGGACATTCGCGAAGTGGTGGCCCGCGCCCAGGAGCGATGGAACCTGAGCCGCCAGCGGAGCATTCTGTTCATCGACGAGATCCATCGCTTCAACAAGGCGCAGCAGGACGCGCTTCTTCCCCACGTGGAGAAGGGAACCATTACGCTGATCGGCGCAACGACGGAGAACCCGTCTTTCGAGGTGATCTCTGCGCTTCTGTCGCGGTGCCGCGTGCTCACCCTTCGGGGGCTGGACGAGGACGAGCTGCTGGCGTTGTTGCGGCGCGCCCTGCAGGACAAGCGCGGTCTCGCAGGGAAGGTCCAGGCCGACGAGGATGCGCTGCTGTTCATCGCGCAGTCGGCCAGCGGAGACGCGCGGAAAGCCCTCACCGCGCTGGAGGTCGCGGCGCAGCATGGCTCGGGCAAGGTGGACCGGGCGGCCGCGGAGGAGGCGCTCCAGCAGAAGACTCTGCTCTATGACAAGGCGGGCGACGAGCACTACAACGTCATCTCCGCGTTCATCAAGTCCATGCGCGGATCGGATCCAGATGCTGCGCTGTACTGGATGGCGCGGATGCTCGAGGCCGGCGAGGATCCGCTGTTCATCCTGCGCCGGATGGTGATCTTTGCCTCCGAGGACATCGGGAACGCGGACCCGCGGGCGCTCGGCGTCGCGGTGGATGCCCTGAAGGCTTTCGAGCTGGTCGGTCTACCCGAGGGAACGCTCCCGCTCACGCAGGCGGTGAGCTATCTGGCGATGGCACCCAAGTCCAACACCGTCCTGACCTCGTACTCGGCGGCGCGCTCTGCCGTGATGGACAACGGCCCGTTGCCGGTGCCCTTGCACTTGAGGAACGCGCCAACGCGGCTGATGCACTCTCTCGGCTACGGCGCGGGGTATCAATATCCCCACAATTTCGAGGGCAGCTACCTGCCGGAAGACTATCTGCCCGAGCGCCTCCGAGGCCGCCACTTCTACCAGCCCTCCGACAGCGGCTTTGAAAGCGAGCTGAAGAAGAGAGTGGAGGAGCTACGGCGGCAGCTCGAAGCGCGCGATCGCGACCCCGAACCGCGTGATCCTGATAAAAAGGGCGAATGACGCGGGCTCTCGGCGCGCTATGTAGACTTGTCGGAAGTTGCCGCAAAGCTCCGACTCTCCTGCATGGTGTGGCGCTGGTCTCGTCGCTGGTTGCCACCCCAGCACTGGCGGACGGCGCGAGCTTCGGTCCCTTCGCAAGTGTTTCGAGCCCGGCGACGCGCGACGCAATTTTTCGCGCGAACCAGACGCCGAGCGCAGATCTCGACGCGATGTTCCTCCGCCTCTCGTATGACTTCTACGTGCGCGTTCTCACGCCAATAGACGGACCAACCTGCGCGCATCGTCCAACCTGCGCCCGTTACGGCCTGCTCGCGGTTCAAAGGCACGGGCTCGTTGGAATGTGGCTGGCGTTCGATCGAGTTTTGCGAGGAGCGCAATCGTCCGCGGTGCGGCGACTGTCGCTGACCGGAGACAGCGAGCACACCTGGTTTCTGGATCCTCTCGAGGAGAGCACGTTCTGGTTCCCGCGATCGCCCTGAGCCTGTGTCTTGCGTCCTCGCCAAAGTCGACCCGGCCGGATGAAGCGGGACGGACCCTTCACTTCGCCTACCGCTTGATGGACGAGGGCGACTTTTATCGGGCGATCGGCGAATTCAAGCGCTTCCTGTTCCTCTCGCCGGAGGGGTCCGAGGCAGACGCCGCGCGCTTCGCGATCGGCCGCGCGTACTTGCGAGGCGGTCAGCCGACGGCTGCGATTACCCATTTCGCGCGGCTCGCGCGAATCGATGGCTTCACGGCAAAGAACGAAGCGCTCCTCGAGCTGGCGTATGCGCGCTATCTCGCCGGGGACTTCGTTGCCGCCAGTGCGGAGCTGTCGCAATGGCTGGTCTTGATCGGGCCACAAGCGCCCGAGGCCTCCCGGCAGCGCGCAGGATACTTGCTCGGTTGGACGCTGCTCGATCGCGGCAAGACAGAGGACGCAGCAAAGCAGTTCGAGTCGCTGCATCCGTTCAGCGCGCAAAAGGCACTCGCCGATGCAAGCCGATCGCTGAGCGATTTGCCTTATCGCTCGCCGGCGCTTGCTGGCGCACTCTCAATCGTCCCCGGACTCGGGCACCTGTACATCGGACAGCCGTTGATCGGCCTCGCGGCGTTCGCCTGGAACGCGCTCTTCGGGTTTGCTCTGTATGACAGCATCCACCGCGGCTCCGTCGGCCTTGCGCTGGTGGTGGGCTTCTTCGAGGCGCTCTGGTACTCGGGAACGATCTTCGGCGCCGTATCCGGTGCGCAGAAGTTCAACCGCGACGTGCGCCTGAACGCGCTGGAGGCGCTGCGCCACACGTACGACGATCGCCCGGAGAGCTGGCCGCCGTCGCCGCCGCTTCAAGCTCCGTACTTCCACTGATTCGGTGAAGCGCCGCGGCGCAATTCCTCACTGCGCCAAGACGAACACAGTATATTCGCGCCACCGAATGCGAACGGCGAACCTGAGCGCAGCCCTCGTGTGTGCCGCAAACCTGGCGGGACTTTCATCCCAAGCGCAAGACTCTCGAGGTCGAAGGCGCAGCCAACCCGAGCTTCTATCGAAAGGAGTTTCCGGAAAGACTCCGAGCATTTCTGGCAAAGGCTCCGCCCTGCTCGCCCCGCGATGTTCGGGCCTTGCGAACAAGCATCGCTCGCCGTCGGCGTTGATGCGGATAGTAGCCACCGCTCCCAGTCCGCGAGGTGCCCGTCAGAGGCGCGCGTACGCGAGGGCGATGACGATGAAGAAAATAACGAGAGGAACGGCCAGAAGAATCAAGAAGACGACGACGAACGGGCGCGCGTGCTCGCGCCAGTCATAGTCCGGACCGGCTCCGCGAGGAGTAAACGGGAACAGATATCGCCTAGGTCCCGAAGCTCTCGAAGCTGCCGTTCTCCTCGTCGTCCTTGTCCGGCTTTGAATTGTTGGTGCGACCGCCGACCTCGTACTGCTTCAGTAGCCGGCGGAAGTTCGAGCGGTCCACGCCCGCCGCGCGCGCGGCCGAGGAGACGTTGTTTTTGCTCTTCTCGAGAAGGGCCGAGAGGTAGCGCCGCTCGAACGCACGCATCGCCAATCGCTTGGCCTGCGCGTAGGGCAGGTGCGCCAGACTGAAGACCTCGACCTCACCGCCGCCCTTGGGAGCGTCGCGGAATCCAGGCGGCAAATCGTCCAGGTCCACCACCTCCTTGGAGGTGAGCACCACCGCGCGTTCCATCACGTTCTCCAGCTCGCGCACGTTGCCCACCCAGCGATTGACCGTCAGCGCTTCCATCGCAGCAGGAGTAATCCCGGTGACTGTCTTGCAGATCTTGCCGGCGTAGAGCTTCAAGAAATGCTGCGCCAGCAGCGGGACATCCTCCGGCCGGTCGCGCAGCGGCGGCAGCACGATGGAGATCACGTTCAAGCGGTAGAAGAGATCCTCGCGAAATTTTCCCTGCTCTTTGGCTTTGGAGAGGTCAACGTTCGAGGCAGCGATTACCCGCACGTCCACCTTGATGGTGTCGTTGGCGCCCACCCGCTTCACCTCGCCCTCCTGCAGCACGCGCAGCAGTCGCACCTGCGTGGCGGGCGGCACGTCGCCGATCTCGTCGAGGAAGATCGTTCCGCCGTCAGCGGCCTCGAACAGACCCTTCTTGTGAGAGATCGCGCCGGTGAAGGCGCCCTTGATGTGGCCGAACAACTCGCTTTCCAGCAGCGTGTCGGTCAGCGCCGAGCAGTTCACCGCCACGAACGGGCGATCCTTGCGCGGGCTGCGGTAGTGGATCGCGCGCGCGACCAGCTCCTTGCCGGTGCCGCTCTCTCCCTGGATCAGGATGGTCGCACTGGAGTAGCTGACCGTCTCCACCATCTTGAAGATTGCGCGCATCTGCGCCGACTGCCCGACCAGCTCTTCGAACTGGTCGCGAGCGGTGAGCTGCTCTTCCAGCACGCGCGTGCGATCCTTGAGAGCCTTCCGCTCCGCGGCCTTGGCCACTGTCAAGCTCAAGTCGTCGATGTTCTCGAAAGGCTTGGTCAGGTAGTCGTAGGCACCTGCCTTCACCGCTTCTACCGCGGTCTCCACGGTGGCGAAGGCGGTCATCATGATCACCTCTACCTCGGGGCGGGCCTGCTTCACCGCCTTCAAGAGATCTAACCCGGACAGGTTGGGCATCTTGATGTCCAGGACCGCCACATCGATGGTCGGATCCTTGGAAGCGGCAAGCCCCTCGACCGCGTCATCGATCGCCAGCACCTGATACCCCTCGCGCTGCAGGATCTCGCTCACTGCTCTCAAGACGATCTTGTCATCGTCCACCACCAATACTTTGGCTGCGCGTTTGGTCATGTGTGCACCTTTCACGTGATGTCGACCGGGAGAACTGGAAGGGAAACGGTGAACCGCGAGCCGCGACCGACCTCGGTCTCGACCTGGAAGCTGCCGCCGTGGTCCTCGACGATTCGATAGGCGATCGCCAACCCCAGGCCAGTTCCCTCTCCGGGCGGCTTGGTGGTGAAGGACGGCTCGAAAATCTTGGGCAGGTGCGCCGACTCGATCCCCACGCCGGTGTCGGAGACGCGGAAGAAGCAGCGTTCGCCGTCGTGGCCCGTCTCAACGGTCAGCGTGCCCTGCACATCTGGGAGCGCGTGCAGGCCGTTCTGCAGCAGGTTGAGAATCACCTGGCCCAGCTGGCCCGGGTCCCCGTACACCGGCGGCAGCCCCGAGGCGAGCTTGAGCTGAAGAAATACCCGCGGCGAGCTCTTCAGCTGTGCACGGAAGAGTAGGGCCGCGTCCTCCACGCAACGCGACAGGTCGAAGGCGCGCCGCTCCTCGGCGTGGCTGCGGCGCGAGAACTTGAGCAGGCTCTCGACGATCCGCTTGCAGCGAATCGCGCTCTCCTCGATCAGCTCGAGCGACTCCAAATCGGAGGTGGGCCGTCCGCCGTCGCGCTGCATCAGCTGCGCGAAGGCCAGAATTCCACCCAATGGGTTGTTGATCTCGTGGGCCACGCCACCGGCGAGCTGTCCGACCGCGGCCATCTTCTCGCTCTCGATCAGCCGGCGCGTCATCGCCCGCTCTTCGGTGACGTCGCGATAGGAGCACACCGCCTGGCGCTCCGCCGTCATCGGATAGACCGAGAGCACGTAGGTTCGGCCGCCGTGGGAGATCTCCGCGTGTCGTTCCTCGCCGCTTTTCATCGACGATCCCAATGGGCATCCGATGCAGGGAACGTCGCGGCCGAAGAGAAACTGGTGACAGCGAGGCTTGCTCGCCACCTCTTGCACCGGCTTCTCCGCGGCGCGCGCGTAGGCCAGATTGGCGCGCTTGAGGGTGAAATCCTCCGAGTGCACCACCGCGAGCGGAAGATCGATCGAGTCGAAGCTCATCTCCCAATCGCGTTTCGCCCCCATCAAGAGCTGCGTGCGCTGCTCCACGCGCCGCTCCAGCTCCAGGTTCAAGCACCGCAGCTCCTCGTTCTGCTTCTGGGTGAGCTGATACAGATGCTCGTTCTCCAGCGTCACGAAGTACTGCTCGAAGGCGCTCTGGACGGTCATCAACAGCTGCGCGTCGTTCCAGGGCTTGGCCACGAAGCGGAAGATCTCCGATCGGTTCACCGCCTCCTCGATCGCATGCTGGTCCGCGTGGCCGGTGAGCATGATCCGTTGCGTCCTGGGAGACGTCTGCTTGATGCGGCTGAGAAACTCCACGCCGTTCATGCCCGGCATCCGGAAATCCGAGATCACCACCTCGGGAGAGAACGCCTTGAACGTCTCCAGCCCGCGCTCCGCATCCGGCGCGGTCTCGACCTGCCAATTTCCCCGGCGAAGTACCCGCTGGATCGAACGCAGGATGTTCTCCTCGTCGTCCACGAGCAAAAGCTTCCCCAACTTGGGGAGAGCTGCGTTGACCGCGTCGGCCATTCTTGTCTCGAGCATCCGGAGCGTGCTGGTGCAACCCGTTGGCCAGTCGGGCGCGCGGCGAACCCCCCAAAAATAGGGTCCTGCCACACCCCCGCATCCCGACTTGAATGGGTCTGATGATACCCCGCGGCCGGGGCCTGCGTCATGGGCGACCCGCCGAGGACCGCCCCACCTACGCCAGCTTCATCTCTGGATCCGAATAGAGCGGTCTCTGCTGATGTAGGCAGATCCGGTTTCGGCCTTCGCGCTTGGCCTGGTAGAGCGCCTGGTCCGCCGTCAGCAGCAGCTGTTCCGCGGAGATGACTGATCGATTGGGATAGCCAGACACACCCAGGCTGGCGGTGACCCGGATCGATCCCGACGGACCCGCCCACAGTCCCCCGAGGTCCTTCATCACTCGCTCGGCGACGGTGAGCGACCCGGACAGGTGGGTCTTGGGCAAGATCACCGCGAATTCCTCGCCGCCGTAGCGAGCCAGCAGGTCCGTTTCCCGCGTGCTCTTCTTCAGTATCTGCGCGACCTCGCGCAGCACCTGATCTCCCACCACGTGGCCGAACTTGTCGTTGATGCTTTTGAAGTGATCCAGGTCAGCCAGGATCAGGGACACCGGGTCGTCGTAGCGCTGCGCGCGCCGGAACTCCTCCTGGAGTCGCTCCTGGAAGAAGCGATGGTTGTGCAGCTGAGTGAGAGAATCGGTGAGCGAAATGCGCTCCAGCTCGGCGCCCTCGGCGAGCAACTGGTCGATCTTGCGGCGCAGCTTCAGCAATCGATGCACGCGCGCCAGCAGCTCTTCCCCGTCGAAGGGTTTGTTCAGCCAATCGTCGGCGCCCAGCTCGAACGCCTTGAGCTTCTGCTCGCGATCCGCTTTGGCCGAAGTTGCGATCACCGGCAGATGGCGCCGCCCTTCCGATTCGCGCAGCTTGCCCAGCACTTCGAGGCCGCTCAGGCCGGCAAGATCGGTATCGAGCAGAACCAGCTCAACCCGCTGCGCCGCCGCGAGCGCCTCCACTCCGTCGCCCACAGCGAGAGCGGCCAGATTCGAAGATTCGAGCAGCTTGGCGGTGGAAGCGGCCGACTCGCCGTTGCGATCGGCGATCAGGACCATGGGCGAAGGGTCCATCCGCGCGCACCGTAACATGACCATTCTCCCTCTGAAAGTTATTGGGGCCGATTGCGTCCGCACTCGGTCCTCTGCTACGTCCCGATGAAGGCCGCTTGGCGGGTCGCGGAGGACTCGTGTCGAAGGCATCGAGTATCAGCCTGTTTTACCCAGCCTGGAACGAAGAGGATTACGTGGAGCGAGCCGTCTCTCGCGCCCTCGATGTTCTCCCGCAGCTGACGGACGACTTCGAGATCATCATCGTCAACGACGCATCCACCGACCGTACCCAGCAGATCAGCGAGAAGCTGGCCGCCGTCCACCCTCAACTGCGCGTGGTCAGCCATCCGGTCAATCTCAAGCTTGGGGGCGCGATCCGCACCGGGCTGTCCACTTCCACCAAGGACATCGTCGTCTACTCGGACATCGATCTTCCTTTCGATCTCAACGAGCTGGAGCGCGCGCTTCATCTGTTGTCGTACCTGGAGGCGGACATGATCTGTGCGTTCCGCTTCGATCGCACCAGCGAGGGGCCAAAGCGGATCGCGTACTCATACATCTACAATTTCTTGATTCGGTATTTGTTCAACATCCAGATCAAGGACGTGAACTTCAGCTTCAAGATGATCCGGCGTCGAGTGCTGGAGTCGATCGAGCTGAAGAGCGAGGGCTCATTCATCGACGCCGAGCTGGTGGTGAAAGCGATCCGCCGCGGCTTTCGCGTTTTTCAAATGGGCGTGGACTACTTTCCGCGGACCCGGGGTACCTCTACGCTGGCCTCACCTGCGGTGATCGCGAAAATGATGCGGGAGCTGGTCGCGCTGTATCCCGAGACCAAGCACCCTCCGGATCCACAAAACCCCGTGCGCCTGCCTCCCAGAGTATCGTCGCTTCGGTCTCCCCACCGCAGGCAGAAGGCCCAGCACGGTTGAGCCACCGGTGTCGATGCGTCGTCCAGGTACCTCTTCGCGACCTCGAGGAGAAGCAGCGTGATTCGGCTGGTCGTCAACGCGGATGATCTCGGTCTTCACCCGCGCATCGATGCCGGCATCCTTCGCGCGCATCGCGAAGGCATCGTCACCAGCGCGACGGTGCTCGCAACCGGAAGCTCTGCCCGCGAGGCGATTGCCGCCGCACGCTCGCAAGGACTGGCGCTCGGGGTGCACCTGTGCTTGACCACACGCCTGCCTCCCGCCGCGCCCGCCAGCGAGGTGAAGTCCCTGGTTCCCGACGGGCGATTTCGGGCCGGTTGGTCCGACGTCGTCGCGGCGTGGATTTCTCGGCGCATTCGATTGGAGGACGTGGACCGGGAATTTCGGGCGCAGATCGACCGGGCTCGCCAGCTGGGGGCAGAGCCCGATCATCTGGACGGGCATCAGCATCTTCACCTGCTTCCCGGCATCTCGCGCATCGTGGTGGCGATCGCGCGGGAGCAGCGGCTGCCCATTCGCTGGCCGATCGCCGCGCCCGGTGAATCGTGGCTGGCGCATCCCGGGTCGGCCTTGAAGACCACCCTGATCGCAGCGCTGTCCTTCGCCACCCGGCGCAACGGCGCGTCCGGCCTCTCGGGGCTGGGCACTTTCGAGGCGGGGATGCTCAACGAGGAACGACTGCTGGCGCTACTGAGCCGTCTCGGAGACGGCGATTACGAAGTGGGCTGTCATCCTGGCGAGGACGTCGACCAGGTACCGGAGGAGCCGGATTGGCGATACCGCTGGACCGAGGAGCTGGAGGCGCTTTGCAGTCACAGCGTCCGCGCACTTGTTGAAGGGCGCAGAATCGCGCTCACTACCTATCGAGGCATTTATCGAGGTTCGTGAGCGAACCCGCACCGCCGGCGAACCGAACGGCGATGCGCCAACGCTGGCGTTTCGGGCATTCTCTGTCCAAATGAACTGACCAGGGACGGGCGGTTTCAAACGGTCATCGCACCACGCGGATAGGCCGCGCGGATTTTCGCTCGTTCAGCGAGGTGCTGAATGGGCACAATGCTGAGCGGCAGGAGAATGGATCAGCTAACGCGTCACGAAGCGCG